>Ga0007852_1000145_pt1 | contig 23040 bp, 18 predicted proteins | sample CryBogCBH28Sep08_FD_71227 | JGI IMG/M metagenome (GOLD analysis project Ga0007852, IMG submission 71227) | Freshwater microbial communities from Crystal Bog, Wisconsin, USA - CBH28Sep08 | ecosystem: Environmental > Aquatic > Freshwater > Lake | place: Crystal Bog, Wisconsin, USA | collected...
GTTCCAGGAAGTAGCGCGTGCCTGCGCTGTGTAGCGCTCACCAAACGTGATGTCGGAATTCGTAGCGCGGAAGAATCACTACGCAAAGAGTTACCCGCGGCAGCAAGCGCGCACCTCGCCGGCCTTGTTGCAGCAATCGTCGGTGAACTGATTGCCACAGGCACAAGCGATCTCTATGGCTCCTCGCTCTGGCTTAATCTGCTACAACCGTTGCTCCCGAGTGAACGTCGCTATTGGCAGACGCATCCCGAATGCGGATGTGCAGATAGTTAACTGGCGAGTGCTACCTCGGCTACTTCGCTCGCTGCAGTCAGTCGAGCCGCACCTCGCTTGGGACGGCCTACTGTCCGCTTTGCAGCAACAGCCTTGCCGTCAACGAATAGTTCGCCACCCCACACACCACATGGCTCTGCTCGAGAGATCGCGCCTTCAAGACAGGCGCGGATCATGGGACAACTCGCGCACATAGCTTTTGCTGCTGCAATTGCTGTAGGACTCTCATCGAAGAAGAGATCTGGTTCAGCTCTGTGACATGGCAGAGAAATATCTCCGGTCACATCATTAAGCCCAATCATCTCGCCCTCCGCCCAACCGGGGACTAGCAATTCACTGAAGAGAACAGTCATTGCTCTCACCTCCATCTCGTCGTATCTTCCGTTTTTTTCTGCTGATGTATTTCGTGGATAAATGAAAAAGGACCGCTCATCCGATTGGATGTGCGGCCCCTGGTGGGTCTATTCGGGTTTACCGAGTAGAACTCCAGGTTCCGCAGCTTCCATAGGCTGCAAAATTCTTGGCTGACCAGAGATAGCTGGCAGCAGAATGTGCGGCATGGAACGCAGCGGTCTGTGTATGGGCAGCGCGAAGTGCGGTACGTGATGTACCGATTACTCCTGCGGTTGTGCTCATGAGATGAGGGTAAAGCACGGCGCTTTCATCACGCAACCGAATTAAGGAAGATGCTGGGGCGACCCGAGTAAGAAAGGTGCGCAGCCCGCTTGGCCCGCGTGATTCCCACATAAAAGAGGCGGCGTTCTTCTTCGAGCGCTGCTGCCCCGATACCTGGGAGGTTCGGATTGCTGGCGGCGTATGGCTCAAATGGGAGCGCGCCTTCGTTCAAGCCAACGAGAAATACCTGCTCCCACTCCAGCCCCTTAGCGGCGTGCAGCGTGCTGAGCACCACTCCGGGAAGAGCAGGCGGATTGTTCTGCTCGGCGCGGTCTTCGAGTTCGCGCAGGAAGGTGCGCAGCGCATGTGGCCCACCAAGACCATTGGCTTTCATCTCATTGGCGAGAGTCAGAAAGGCACGGATGTAATCTCCCTGACCAAATGGCTTGAGCGCGGATGCGAGCTCTGCCACCCAATCGCCTTCAACCGGCAATACCGAGGCGCTACGAATGGTGCGCATGGCATCTCGAACATCTACTCGATCAAAGAAACGCTCGGAACTCTTGAGCTGAGTTTCAATATTTCGGCTCTTGAGCGCAGCTTCAAATGGATCGAGCTGCGAATTTGTTCTAGCCAAGATTGCGATTTCAGCGCCTTCGGCTACCAGCTTTTCGATTCGATCAACTACTGCTTGCACTTCCGTTCTGGAATCTGCATAGCCTTGAATTTCAAGTTTGCCACCGCGCTCATTCATCGAAACTAATTCGTGGCTAGCATTTTCCGTTGACCCTTTGAGAACGGCATTCGCCATCTCGATGATCTCTGGCGTCGATCGATAGCCGCGAGTTAATTTAATAACTTCGGCTTGCGGAAAGCGCTGAGTGAATCCCAGCAGAAAACTTGAGGATGCCCCAGCAAATGAATAGATCGTTTGTGCAGCATCTCCTACAACACAAATCTCTTCTCGATTACCGAGCCAGAGATTAAGCAAACGTTGCTGTAGCGGAGAAACGTCCTGATACTCATCTACAGTGAAATAGCGATACTGATCGCGGACTCGTTCGCGCACATCGCGATCTTCTTCCAACATGCCAACGGTGAGCAGCAAGACATCTTCAAAATCGATGACGCGTTCTTCATGCTTGAGCGTTTCGTAGGCCTGATAGACCTTGGCGATTTCAAAGTAATTGTCGCGATCGGGTTTGCCATTAGGAATTCGCAGCGTGCGGCTCGAGGCTAGCGCGGCTTCGATGTAATCCTCTGGCGCTGTTTCCAGCGCTTTCGCCCACTCAATCTCGCTGCTGATTTCACGTAGCGTCGCTGCGCCGGGTACCAAGGTCGTATCGCTGCGATTCATTGCCTCAGATAAAAAACCCGCCTTGGTGGTGAGCAACTTCGGAAACGAACCGCCGAAAGAGTACGGCCAGAAATACATCAACTGCTTGAGGGCAGCGCTATGGAAGGTACGGGCCGCCGCGTTTGGGACTCCGAGTGTTCGTAGACGTGCACGCATTTCTCCCGCCGCACGAGCGGTAAAGGTAAGCGCGAGCGTCTTTGTCGGATCGGTGACTCCTGATGCAACTGCATAAGCAATGCGATGAGTAATTACGCGAGTTTTTCCGGTGCCCGCACCTGCAATAACGCAGACAGGACCACGGATCGCGGTAACTGCTTCGAGTTGCTGCGGATCTAGCCCGACCAAAATCTCTTGTGGATCCATTGGCTAGTTGCGCCAGCTTTCTGGGGTGGATAGTTGTGGTCGATCGCTGCCGTACCACGCATCAATCATTGCGCGAGCAACGCTCATGGCTGGTGGCAATAAGAGTGTTCCGGCTTGAACCGCCTCATAGATTGAATCGCGATCAAACCAGCGAATCTCTTCAATCTCTTCGCCATCTGGTCTGGCAGTACTCGGATCAATAATGATTGCTTCAAAAGCGACCATGAGTGAGCGCGGAAATGGCCATGGTTGTGAACCGAGGTAATTTACTTCTGCGACCTGCACGCCTGCTTCTTCAGCAACTTCACGAGCAACACATTGCTCGAAAGATTCTCCTGTTTCCACAAAACCTGCAAAGGTGGAGAAGCGGTGTTCTGGCCAAACCTTTTGGCGACCAAGAAGAATGCGATCGTCTTTATCTTTTGTTAGAACAATGATCGCTGGATCGGTCCGTGGAAAATGTTCGTGACCATTGTCGATGCAGACTCGAGTCGAACCGGCTTGCGCAGCTGCTAACTGGCTGCCGCATTGGGTGCAGAAGAGAGTTGCGTGATGCCAATGCGCGATTGCTTGGGCATGAACAGCTAAACCGTTTTCGACATCCGAGAGTTGATGCCCAACTGATCGAAGGGTCTGATAATCCTCAGGAGTAGCTCCTGGTGCAACGATGCCGCTTGCGCACCAGAGGAAGTAACTCTGCCCTGCGTGCTCGCCGAGAAAGACTCGCTCGCCTTGCTCCGAAACCTGCTCGGCAGATAAAAATTTGAGCGCGCCATTTTCGAGCAGGAATCCCTCGCCATTGAAATGCAGGATCCGAGCTCTGGCCCAGGCGCTAGCAAGCGCTTGGCTATCGGCGCGAACGTGGCCAGCACGGTCCACGCCTGATCGGGCGAGCGGCAAATTAAGAATTTTCATGAGGAGCCGACCCTACTAGCCTCTACGTATGAGGGTCATCTCCTGGAATCTGCTCCACGGCGCCACACCGCTGCCTACTTCTACCCCACCCTCGTTAGCCGAGGTTTTCACGCCACTGGCGCAGCTGGGGATAGATCTGATCGGGCTCCAAGAGATCGATGAAAATCAGCCGCGCTCGGCCGGGGTGAAACAAGTCGCTGAGATTGCAGCAATCCTTGGGACAGAGCATTGGGCATATGCTCGAACCGTCATTGGGACCCCGGGCGAAAAGTGGCGCAAGCCCCGCACGCATGAAACTGTTTTGCATGCGCACTTCGATCAACCTTCCTATGGCATCGGATTGATTTCGCGTGTTCCGGTAACGAGATGGGATCGGATTGAACTTGGTCGCTCGTGGATTGGGCTGCCGCTACTCGTTGGAGGCAAGCGTGGCTTGCGCGTGATGTATGTCAAAGATGAACCGCGCACTGCACTCATCGCAGAACTCGCTAATGGTTACACGGTTGCAGTCACTCATCTCTCCTTCGTTCCGATTGTGAATTATCTGCAACTGCGAAAGATCCAACGACATCTGAAAAAATTACCGGGTAAGAAAATTTTGATGGGCGATCTCAATCTTCCCTTTGGAATTCCGCACAAGTGGAGTTCATGGGTCTCGCTTACAAGCGCGATGACATATCCATCGTGGAAACCTGCTGTGCAATTTGATTACATCTTGGCGCAGGAGCAGATGAATGTGAGTGAGCTTGATTTAGCACCAACTGGCATGAGCGACCATCTTCCGCTCGGAGTACTACTCCCCTAGCTCTGGCTTAACGGATTGAATAATTGCTGCGATCTCATTCTCTTCGGAGAGTTGGTCGCGATAGATCATCTCTCCGCTAGCCACGTAGTAGAAGCCGGCGCGAATATTCGCTAATGGAATTCCGTGGAGTCTGGCATAGGCCAGGCGATACATCGCCAACTGGATCGACGCGCTCTCAAGGTCATCACCGCTTTTGGTTCTACCAGTCTTCCAATCGATGACTTCGTACTTATCGCCATCTTTATAGACGGCATCGATTCGACCTTTGAGGACCGTTCCTTCGATCACCATCTCAAAGCCCGCTTCGACTTCGTGCGGTTGCTTGCTGGCCCATGGGCTTGCCAACCACTTATCTTGCAGTTCTTTGAGGGTGGTATCGATGAGCGGCTCTGGTTCAAAGAGATCATCATCAAAGAGCGTTTCAGATTCGAAGTGGCGCTCAAGCCATAAATGGAATTCGGTTCCGCGCGCTGCGTATCGATCCGTATGGCGTGGCATTGGACGTCGAATAGCGAGAGCGAGTTCGGTTGGATTCTCGCGTAGAGCTACCAGAGTAGAGACCGAGAGTCGTTCTGGTAGATAGACCGAGATAGCTTCGCGCCGTTCCTGCAGTTCGCGCAGAAGAGCATGTGCATCGTCAAGATAACTCTGCTCGTCGGTGTTTGCTGCGAGATTCGCAAGTTGCTCGAGCGGAATGACCTTTGCGGCGCGTACACGTTCTGCGCTCTCTTGAATCTCGTGCACTCGCGCACTTGTTGACGGCCACTGCGCTTTCGGTGGATGAGCAAGCAGTGGATTTTCAGCGGGAACTTCAGCCACTAAAGAGATTGATTCCGGTGAGTGAGTAGCAAGGTAGTCATGCGCGAGTGAGAAGAGCACGCTTGGCGCGAGCGCAGTCGAACCTTCACGGAAATAGGTGGCGCTCAGTAATAAGTGGCTCTTCGCGCGAGTAAAGGCGACATAACCTAAACGAAGTTCTTCTGCGTGCTTCTTGAGCGCCCACCCTTCCTCAAAGCGAGTGAGAGCTTTTTTAATCTCTGCAGGTGCGGGGTTGCCTGCTGGAAATTCGAAATCGTGGAATTGCAATCGATCGCCACGTAGCGCAATCGGCAGCGAACCAGAATATTTGAGCCATGAATCTGAGCGACCCTTATTAGGGAAGAGGTCTTCGACCAAACCAGGCACTGCAACAACATCCCACTCTGCGCCCTTGGAGTTATGGACGGTCAGGATCTGCACTGCGTCATGAGAAACGCTTACTTGGGCTGGTTTTAAGCCACCTTCGCGCTCTTCTGCGGTGTCGAGCCATTGCAAGAAGGCTGAGAGATTTGCGCCGCTCTTTGAAAAGGCGGCGGCCTCATCCAAGAATTTTTCGATATGGCGACGTCCAAGTTCATGGCCATCGCGCACCAGAAGTTCGGTATCAAAGCGTAGGAAGCGTTCTGCGGCGAGCACGATGTCGGTAAGTGACCCATAGGCCTCGCGGCGAAGTCCAGCTAGCTCATGTGAAAACTCTTTAAGGCGGTGCAGTCCTTCAGCCGAAAATTCATGCGCTGGTGCGTCGTTGATTTCGGCAAGAGCTTCGATAATGGAGCCAGTGGCGAAGTCATCGGACTCCATCACTGCGCTATCGCCACCAGTATCAATTACTTCTTCTAACTTTCGCGCGTGATTCACCTCTGATTTTCGTGCACGCGATTGTGAGTAACGCCCAAGCGCCGCAATATCTTTGGCACCCAGTGCAAGGCGCGGGCCGAGAATGAGACGAGCGAGGGCAGTGCCCGAATCTGGAAAGACGAGTGTGCGCAGTAGCGCAATGATGTCGGCGATCTCTGGAACGTGAATGAGACCACTCATGCCAACAACTTCGGTTTTAAGTCCGCGAGCTCGTAGCGCCGCCTCGATCGCTGGAATGTAACTCTTCACGCGAAGCAATACCGCAAAGGTGCTCCGTTCTTCTGCAGGGAGTGCAAGACGTTCTGGTGCATTCCACAATTCTGAGAACTGAGCGGCGATCGCTTCTGCTTCATCTTGCATCGTTGGATAGAGCGAGACTCGCAGATCTCCCTCGCCAGCTCCTGGGCGTGGGCCGAGTGCCTTAACGTTGCGCGATGTTCCGGTGAGCTCTGCGCCGTATTCGACCACACGATTAGCTACTTCGAGAATGCGTTTCTCGTTGCGCCAGGTAGTGAGTAGATCAAAGGTCTTCGTCGTTGAACCAAAGTGATCTGCGAATGTCTCTAAGGTCGCGGCCGAGGCCCCGCGCCACCCATAAATTGCTTGGTTTGGGTCACCCACGGCGGTGACGTGGTGTTCATGATTGCCGAAGAGAGAAGATAAGAAACGCACCTGAGAGTAGGAGGTGTCTTGGTACTCGTCGAGCAAGACCACTGAATATTTGGCTCGCTCAATCACGCCAATCTCAGGGACTGATTCGACCAGTTGTGCGGCATAAGCCATCTGGTCGTTGAAAGAGAGTTGGCCAAGTTCTAACTTGGTGCGATCTAATTTTTCAAGCATAGGGAGCAGAGCAATTCGCTCCTGCAGTACTTCGATCGCTTTACGTACATCATCATTGCTCTTCTGGGAGCTGCTCGCAAGAAATTGCGTTTCTCGTTCTTCGAGATAGTTCCGTAGAACGTCCACGCTCTGATTATGTTCACCAAGCTCACCAGAGAGAGTGAGGAGCGCATCGATGACATGGTTTGGTTTGTGTCGGATCGGGCGCAAGAGTTCCTCGAATGAGTGAACGATCTCGGCACCCATCTGCCACGCCGCAGCTTCTCCAAGTGGCTCACCATCAGTATCGATTCCCATACGAATTCCATGAGTACTCAGGGTGCGGCCAGCGTACGAGTGGTAGGTGGAGACATCGACGCTAATATCAACAGCGCGTCCGGTTGCTGGATCATCGGGCAAAAGCCCGGCTAACTTAAGTTGGCGTAATCTCGTGCGGATGCGCGTGGTGAGTTCACTCGCTGCTTTGCGAGTAAAGGTGAGTCCAAGAATCTGATCTGGAGTCGCTACACCATTGGCAACCAACCAGAGCACGCGCTGTGAAATCGTCTCGGTCTTGCCAGAACCCGCACCAGCAATAATCACTGTGGGACCGAAATGGCGCGACTCAATAATCGCTTGTTGTTCGGGAGTAGGAAGAATAAGTTTGTTGCCGTTGCGCGCTAACGCGTGGGCAATATCTGCAGCGCTGATATCTCTCATTCCAACACACTCCTTCCCTGGCTCTGAAGTGGGCATAAAGTCTTGACTTGGCAGGTACGGCATCGTGAATTGATGACAGCGGTGAATACCGCGCCGCTCATTCCGACGGCAGTCTCTGCGACTTCGGCTTTGAAGGCTTCTCGGTCTACCGGGCCTTGGTCGAGCGATTCATTCTTAATGGTCTCTTTGGCAACAAAGAGAAGTCCTGCGCCAGCGCTCTCGGCGTTCTGCGGAAAATCGGGTAGTTCGGTGAATGTACCGTCGGTGACTCCGAGTTGATAGGCCATCAACTGCTTATTCGTTGCAGCATCTGAGCCACTTACCGGTGTTCCGGTTTTGAGATCGACAACAAAATATTTACCGGTACCAGAATCGAGTTCGATGCGATCGATGGTGCCGCGCAAGGTCACTCGTCCAAACTCCACTGTAAAAGGTTCTTCGGTAGCGACTAAGGTGCGTGGATTTTTTTGGTGCCATTCGAAGAAGCGAGTGAGCATCCATTGTGCACGTTGGAGTTGGAACTCCTTGTACCAACCGATACTTTGATCAACCATCGGCCATGCCGCAATCAACTGCGCGACGCCTTCGGCTGCGCTCAAATCTGGATTTTTATTGAGCTGGGAGGCAATGAAGTGAATGGCAACACCGAGCAATTGCGCGGTTGAGTCGCCATCTTTCGCACCAGAACGCTCAAGGAACCACTTGAGTCCGCAGTCATCGAAGGTTTCAAGAGAGCTAGGTGAGATAACAATTCTCTGATCGTCGGCGATCACTGGTTCATTCGTGCTGAGCGATCTGACCCCTAGCCAATTCTCTGGGTCGGCGCTTCTCACGCCGGCGTGAGCAAGCGTTGCAAGTAGCTGCGCAGCGAATTGCGATCCTTGGCCAAGCTCTCTACGCAGCGAGGCAACAAGCCCAGGCAGGGTGAGAGATCGCTGGTAGGTAGAGCGCAACGCTTCACTGCTATGCCCGGTCTGGGCTTCGTAGAGCTCGTCGAAGTAGCGCGAAGGCAGCGACTCTTCGGTTGAATAAGCGCTGATTAATAAGGCTTTTTTCGCACGGGTCAGAGCGACATAGAGCAATCGTCGCTCATCTTCAACCAAACCAGAGGCGGCGGCTGCCGCAATCTCTTCGCGGGCAGTTAAGCCAGAGCGCATCGACTCGACGAGCCGTTCACTACCAAGAAGTGATCCGCGCTCTTTGAGGTTTGGCCAAGAACCTTCTTGAAGTCCGGTGACAACAACAAACTCCCACTCTCGACCTTTTGCAGAGTGAACTGTGAGAAGTGAGACAACTTCTTCGCGGGCACCGCTGGCGGTGATGGTGTCAGAGAGAATGCGTTCATTGCGAATGTGATCGATAAAGAGTTGAGGTGATGCACCGTGATTGCGCTCTACGAAACGGCGAGCTGATTCAAAGAGCGTGATCACTGCATCGAGATCTCGATCCGCTTTGGCACCGTTGTTGCCGCCTGCGAGAGCAGCGCTGCGCCAACGTTCGGCGATGGGAGTTCCTTCATATGTGATGGCGTTCTGCCAGATTGCCCAGAGCAGATCAGAGATTGTTCCGGGGCCGGTGAGTGCCTTGGCACCAGCGCCGAGCAGATCGTGAAGGCGTTTGAGTGGAGCGATCTCTTCCCAAGGAATCTCGGGAACGGGTTGGGTGAGAGCATCGATCATCATCTCGGTGGTGCTGCGATGATCGCTGCGAACTTTGGAGAGCGCGATGCGAATGCGGCGCAGTTCAAGGGAATCAGCTCCGCCAAACTCAGAGAGCAGAATATTTTCAATGAGTGGCCAATCGCTCTGATTTAAACGTGATCGCTTGATGGCGAGCTCGGCGATACCTAAGAGCGGAGCAACCGCGGGGTTTTCGGCGAGAGCCAAGGCAGTCGCATCGAGCGCGAGCGGAACTGAATTACGTACGCAGGCACGATTAATCGCCGCAACATCGGCGCCAGGGTTACGGAGAATGATCGCCATCTCTGACCATGGAATTCCGTCATGGAGGTGAGCTCGACGCAAGCTATAAGCAATATGTTCAGCGTTTTCGCTGCTCGAACTGAGTCTGGCGAACTCAATCTCGCCAGATGTATCGGAGTCAGAGTGAGCGCTCTGAGTCAGAGGCGTACGAGAACGAAAGCGCTCGGCAACGCTTGTAGCTAGTTCGTTGATTGCTGGAAGAGAGCGAAAGTTGTGAGTAAGTGTGTACTGGCTTTGCGTGAACTCTCGCGCAAAGGTGAGCACTCCATCGGGGTCGGCACCGCGAAAGCGACCAACCGCAGAATTCGGATCGAGGAAGAGCAGCAGGTCATCGCCCGCAAGAAGTGAAAGCAGTACGCGATGCGATGGATCGCTTTCGTGGAATTCATCAACAATAATCGTTCTCAAGCGATTGCGGAAAAATGAGAGTCGAGCAGGATCTGATTTCAGAAGTTCAATCGCCTCAAAGATAATGGCACTCGGATCAATTTTTACTAGCCGCTCTCCTACCGTCGCGCTGGCAAGCTCTTGTGCGCCGTGATACGAAGCCCAAAACTTTGCAGCACCATCCCAATACTTTTCACCAAGTCGCAGCCCCAGCTCTTGCAGATCTCGAGGAGTGAGTCCGAGTTCGGTCGCGCGTAAAATCACATCGCGAACTTCGCGGACAAAACCGCGAGTGGTGAGAGCTTTCTCGAGTTCTGGATGCCATGCAATCGGAACGAGCGGATTGGTGAGCATCTCTTTGATTGCTGCATCTTGTTCGGCGCCGCTAATCAATACGTAGCGAAGATCATCGGTGCGCATCTTTTGATTAAGGATAGAGAAGGCAAGCGCGTGAAAAGTTCTGGCGAGTGGTTCAAAGGAGGTGCTCTGTGCGGCGAGCGCAATCTGATCACGCAATCGCGATGCATCTTCGCGACCATAGGTGAGAATCAGAATGGAATCGGGATTTGCTCCCGCCGAGATTCGAGCAAGAACGGATTCAACCAACGTGGTGGTCTTTCCGGTTCCTGGACCGCCGAGCACCATGGCGCGCGAGCCACGATGGGTTACAACCGCAGCCTGCTCAGCTGAGAGGTGGGAGAAAAAAGAAGCTGGCCGGACGCGGTTGCGTCTGACCAGCTTCACTTCTGTGCTCATGCGCCTATCTAACCCAATCGGACTGACATTTGGCGCGGACTCACGTTAGCGATTAATTATTCGGCGTTCTGATTGACCTTCTTATTGCGGCCCACGTTACGAGCACGCTCATTTTGATCCAGAATCACCTTGCGAATACGGACGTGCTTAGGGGTTACCTCTACACACTCATCTTCGCGACAGAACTCCAGCGCTTGCTCCATGTTGAGCAGGCGTGGCGGAATGATGCGGTTGGCATCATCGGCGCCAGAAGAGCGCATGTTGGTGAGCTTCTTTTCGCGGACGATATTGACATCCATATCTTCGGTACGTGAGTTCTCGCCCACGATCATGCCTTCATAGACCTCGGTACCAACTTCAAGGAAGATGATTCCGCGCTCTTGAATGCCATCCACCGCGTAGGCGGTGACAACACCGCGACGATCGGCGACCAACGAACCGCTCAAACGGGTACGGATCTCGCCGTGCCAGTTCTCGTAGCCATCAAAGACGTGGTGAATAAGTCCGGTTCCACGAGTTTCAGTGAGGAACTCAGTTCTAAATCCGATCAAGCCACGTGACGGAACCTTGTAATCCATACGGATCCAACCGGTGCCGTGGTTAACCATCTGCTCCATGCGGCCTTTACGAAGCGCCATCAACTGTGTGACTACGCCCAAGAACTCTTCTGGAATATCAACAGTCAAACGCTCCATTGGCTCTTGCAACTTACCGTCAACGGTCTTGACCACAACTTGTGGCTTACCGACGGTGAGTTCGAAACCTTCGCGGCGCATGATTTCAACAAGGACAGCGAGTTGGAGTTCGCCACGACCCTGAACTTCCCAGGTATCTGGACGATCGGTGTTGACCACGCGCAATGAGACGTTACCGATCAACTCAGCATCCAAACGGTTCTTCACTTGGCGAGCTGTAAGAAGTTTTCCTTCTTGACCAGCAAGCGGAGAGGTGTTGATACCAATTGTCATAGAGATTGATGGCTCATCAACAATGATCGGAGGTAGCGCGTGTGGCTTCTCGAGATCCGCCAAGGTTTCACCCAAGGTAATTGTTTCGATACCAGCGATAGCAACAATGTCACCAGGGCCAGCTTCAAGCGCAGGTACACGCTCAAGTCCATCGGTAATAAGGAGCTCAGAGATCTTTACTCGCTCGCTTGTGCCATCGGCCTTCATCCACATCACGGTCTCACCCTTTTTGATGACACCTTCGCGGATACGACAGAGCGCAAGGCGACCAAGGTAGGGAGATGAGTCCAAGTTGGTGACGTGAGCTTGTAGCGGCGCGTTCTCGTGATACACCGGAGCAGGAATCGTGTTGAAGATGACTTCAAAGAGCGCATCTAGATTTTCACGATCTGGCATCTCGCCATTGCCTGGACGATTCAGCGAAGCACGACCGGCCTTTGCTGATGCATAGACAATTGGAAATTCAATCTGCTCTTCATTCGCATCGAGATCAAGGAAGAGACCATAAGCCTCATCTACAACTTCTGGAATACGTGAGTCAGGGCGGTCAACTTTATTGATGACCAAAATAACCGGCAGATTCTTTTCGAGCGCTTTACGCAATACGAACCGTGTCTGTGGCAGTGGACCTTCAGATGCATCCACAAGAAGAATGACGCCATCGACCATCTCTAGTCCGCGCTCTACTTCGCCTCCAAAGTCGGCGTGGCCTGGAGTATCGATGATGTTAACGGTCTGAGAACCACGACGGATCGACGTGTTCTTCGCAAGGATGGTAATTCCCTTTTCGCGCTCAAGATCCATGGAATCCATGACGCGATCGCGGTTTTCGCCTTCTTTCTGATGCTCAGAAAATGCACCAGATTGGGTGAGCATGGCGTCGACCAGTGTGGTCTTGCCATGGTCAACGTGAGCGATGATCGCTACGTTACGTAGATCATCGCGCTTTCTTAGCTCGCCAGTGATGTACGGACTCTTCTCATACTTAATTTTTGTCATCATACGTTGAACCTAAACTCCACTACATCTCCGTCGGCCATTATGTATTCCTTGCCTTCCATCCGTACTTTTCCGCGTGCCCTGGCTTCTGCCATAGACCCCGCTTCAACTAAATCATCAAATGCCACAATCTCTGCCTTGATGAAACCTTTTTGGAAATCGGTGTGAATCACACCTGCCGCCATAGGAGCGGTATCGCCTTTGTGAATCGTCCATGCGCGCGCTTCTTTTGGACCTGCGGTGAGATATGTCTGTAGTCCAAGAGTGTCGAAACCAACTCGCGCCAGCGTCGCAAGTCCTGGTTCACTCAATCCAATTGATTCTAAGAGTTCTTGCGCATCAGCATCATCAAGTTCAGCGAGTTCTGCTTCGGTCTTAGCATCGAGGAAAATCGCTTCAGCTGGTGCAACAACCGTAGCTAATTTCTTACGAAGTTCGCCATCGTTAAGTTCAGAGGCATCGACATTGAAGACATAGAGGAATGGCTTAGCGGTCATCAGTTGAAGTTCGCGAATTGCTTCTAGATCAATCTTTGATGCGGCAAGCAACGTGCCTTCGTTGAGAACTTTCTGCGCTTCTTGTGCAGCAGCGAGTAGCGGTGCGCGCTCTTTATTCGTGCGAGCTTCTTTCTCTAAGCGCGGGATCGCTTTTTCAATTGTTTGGAGATCTGCAAGGCAGAGTTCGGTATTGATCGTGGCAATATCTTCAGCGGGATCTACTCGACCATCCACGTGCACAACATCGCCATCATTAAAGACGCGAATAACTTGGCAGATCGCATCGGTCTCGCGGATATTTGCTAGGAATTTATTTCCAAGGCCCGCGCCTTCCGACGCACCTTTAACGATTCCAGCGATATCGACGAATGAGACAGAGGCAGGCAAGATCTTTTCGGAGCCAAAAATCTGGGCCATGGTGTTGAGTCGGCTATCTGGGACTCCCACGACACCCACGTTTGGTTCGATGGTCGCGAAGGGATAGTTGGCCGCCAAGACATTGTTCTTGGTCAGGGCATTAAAAAGGGTCGACTTTCCCACGTTGGGCAGTCCGACAATTCCGATAGATAGGCTCACGAGGAGTAGAGCCTACGGGGCTTTGTCACCCCTTAATGACACGATAGGGGCTATGAACAGCCACAATTCCTCCGGATCCCTCGCGCTAGCGGTCGTTACCCTCCTGATTGGCCTCATTATTGGTATCGCGGTCGGGATTTACGCATCCAAGCGTCGAAATTCAGCTGGTGGCTCAGAGCGCGCTGCGCTCCTCGAAGCCGAACTCGCCTCATCCAAGACGCTACTGACTGAATATCGCACCCAACTCGAAGCCGAGCGTCTCAAGAGTGAAAGTGCAATAAAAGTAAGCGCAGAACTCGATGGCATGAAAACTCGCGTGGAAGAGCTCAGCCGCTTGGCAGCCGATGCAGATCGTAGGCGCGTAGGCGCCGAAGCCGAGATCAAGAGTCAGATTCTTCAGATGGCTTCTCACAACGAAAACTTAGTCAACCAAACTCGAGCAATCGCTGGTGCGTTAGCCAGTTCGCAGACCCGCGGAAAATTTGGCGAAGCACATCTCGAACAGTTGCTCGAAGGTGCTGGCTTGATCGAAGGTGAGCATTTCACTCGTCAACGCTCCGCGGCTCGCGATGAAAACTCCGGTGCCATTCCAGATATCACTATCAACATGCCGGGTGGCTCTGTCATTTACATCGACTCAAAATTTCCATTCGAGCGCTTCTATGAAGCTTTTGAAACCGAAGATCCACAGGAGCGAAAAGAACTTATCGCAGCACACACCAAAGATTTGATGAAGCATGTCGAAGCGCTAGCAAAGCGTAAATACTCTGAGCGCGGTGCATCGCCGGATTTTGTAGTGCTCTATGCGCCAGTCGAATCAATCTTCTCCGAGGCGCTCAAATCTGATCCAACTATTTTAGAGCGTGCCTTTGCGCTCAACGTCACGATCGCTACTCCAACATCGATGATGGCGCTCTTGCGCACTGTCGGTTATCTCTTTAGTAGAAACCGGGTTGCCACGAATGCTGCTGAAATTCAAGAACTCGCAGCTAAGTTCCTCAAGGATGTCTCTGCGCTCCATGACAAGATCGTCACAGTTGGTGATCGCCTCAAGAGCACGCTCAAGGCCTATAACGAATTAATTCCAACTGCCGAAACAACCGTCCTCTCTGCGGCTAAGAAAATGCGTTCACTTGATGTCGTAGGCAAGGCACCAAAGCCAATCCCCGAACTCTCTGAGAATGTGCGCCAACTTCACTCCAAGCTCGCTCAGAATGAACTCACTGGCGATCTCTTCGATGATGATGTGATCGAAGTAGAAGAGGTAGAATCAGACGATAATGAGTAATCAGATCAACAATCAGAGCGCGAGCTCAGCCAGAACTCTGCCAAAGCCAATTCAGGGTCGCGGATTAACTAACCCTGGCGTTGTGATCCTGCAATTTCTCTTCATTCTCTTTATCGAAACCTGCGAATACTCCTTCTCTCAGGTGGGAATCATCACTGGAGTTGCCATTCTTTTAGCGCTCTTTGGCGGGCTTTATCTTGGTCGCGAAGGAACGAGCTTTGCTTCGGTCGTTAATCCACCTATCGCCTTTTTCCTCTCAACTATCGTGTTGATCGGAACTGTTGGTGGAGCTGGCCTCCATGTAGCGCGATTTGGATTAGATCTTGTAACCTCACTTGGCGCAGGCGCACCGTATCTAGCAATCTCAGCGCTTATTGGCTGGAGTTACTACTTCTGGCACAAGCGCTCACTTTCCAGCGGCGCGTAAATCCTTACGAAGCTCTGGCGGAATCGCAAAGAGTAAGTGCTCCTCTGACGCTGTGACAGTTTCAACATCCGCGAAGCCACGTTCTGCTAACCAGTTCAAGAGGTCTTTAACCAAAATTTCTGGCACAGATGCACCGCTTGAAACGCCAACGGTTTCCACACCTTGCAACCACTCATCTTTCGCTTCAGCCGCATAATCAATCAAGTATGCGTTCTTAGCGCCATACTCTTTAGAAACTTCTACCAAACGGACCGAGTTAGAAGAGTTCACAGACCCCACAACAATGACAAGGTCACTCTTCGGCGCAATCTCTTTAATTGCAGTCTGACGATTTTGAGTTGCGTAACAGATGTCATCGCTTGGTGGATCGATCAAATGCGGGAACTTCTCTTTGAGTTTGCGCACTGTCTCAATAGTTTCATCCACGCTCAGCGTTGTCTGTGAGAGCCAAATCAACTTCTTCTCGTCACGAATCTTTAATCCTTCGGCATCAGCAATTGTGTCGATGACATGAACGTTGGCAGGCGCTTCGCCTGCAGTTCCTTCAACTTCTTCGTGGCCTTTGTGACCAACAAGAAGGATGTCGTAATCCTCAGATGCAAAGCGCTTCACCTCATGATGCACTTTGGTGACTAGTGGGCAGGTAGCATCAATCGTTTTCAAATTTCTGGCAGCTGATGCTTCGTGGACCGCAGGCGAGACGCCGTGGGCCGAGAAAATGACGGTTGCGCCTTCTGGGACTTCATCGGTTTCATCGACAAAGATGGCGCCACGCGCTTCCAGGGTTGAGACCACATGCTTGTTGTGAACAATCTGCTTGCGGACATAGACCGGTGCGCCGTAAAGGTCGAGGGCTTTTTCGACAGTAATAACCGCGCGATCAACGCCTGCGCAGTATCCACGGGGAGCAGCCAACAGAACCTTTTTTGCCATATCAGTAGCCTACCTAAAGTTAGGATAAGGATCATGCTGGAAAATTCCGCAGAAAAACCGCTCCCCGTCCGGGTGATCTCTGAGGCAATCGGGGATTACATCGCGCGCCTGGGTCCAGTCTGGATTGAAGGAGAACTTTCGGAAGTAAAAGTTCGTCCAGGTAGTTCCATGGTTTATATGCGCTTGCGCGACACCAGCGCCGATATGAGTCTGTCGATCATGTGCCACAAGAGCACATACAGCGCTGCAGGTGAGCTCGCAGAAAATGCTCGAGTCATCATTAATGCAAAGGCCTCGTGGTACTCAAAAAATGGTTCGCTCTCGATGAGCTTCAAAGAGATCAGGCAGGTAGGAGTTGGCGAACTCCTTGCACGGCTCGAAGCTCTCAAGAATAGCTTGGCTGCGGAAGGCCTCTTTGCAAGTAGTCGCAAGAAAGAGTTGCCCTTCTTGCCAAAAGTTGTGGGCGTAATCTGTGGGCGCAATAGCGATGCCGAAAAAGATGTTGTTGAAAATGCAAAACGGCGTTGGCCATCGGTGCAGTTTGCAATCAGGGAAGTCGCAGTCCAAGGTTCGGCTGCTGTTGTAGAAGTTTCGCAGGCGCTCACAGAGTTAGATGCAAACCCCGACGTTGATGTCATCATCATTACTCGCGGAGGCGGATCATTTGAAGATCTTCTCCCCTTTAGCGATGAGGGACTTGTCCGGCTTGCGAGTTCGTGCAGCACGCCAATTGTGAGTGCGATTGGTCACGAGAAAGATTCGCCGCTGCTCGATCTCGTCGCAGATTTCCGTGCATCTACTCCAACCGATGCAGCAAAGCGCGTAGTGCCGGATGTCAACGAAGAATTTCTCAAAATCACCCAGCAACAAGAACGCGCGCGCAGATCAATTCTTCATCGCATTGAACGCGAGCGCTCATGGCTCACTCAGATTCGCTCTCGCCCAGTCCTGCGTGATCCGCTCTCGATGATCCGATCCAGGCAAGATGATTTAGATTCCCTCATCTCCCACCTCACCGCGCTCTCGCCCCAAGGAGTACTCGATCGAGGTTATGCAGTCGTACTTACCGACGCCGGAACTCTGGTGACTGATTCCAGCCAGGTCAGCGCTGGCTCCAAGGTGGCAATTCGTGTGGCCAAGGGCACTATCGCTGCCACCGTGAATGGTGCAGCCGCGGGCGAGTAGATTTCTCTACATGAAAAAGCTCTCCTACGAAGATGCGCGTCAAGCGCTAGCCGAAGTCATTGAAGAACTTGAGAGCGGTCAAGCAACCCTCGAACAGTCGATGGCGCTCTGGGCAAAGGGAGAAGAACTCGCTGCAATCTGCCAAGAGTGGCTCGATGGCGCAAGTAAGAAACTTTCGGGCGAAAATTCCACAGCAACAACAGAATTGAAAGGTGAGGCAGATGCCTGAGTTCACATACTCCGATTTACTTCCGATCGGTGCGGATGAGACCGAGTATCGGTTAGTAACCACCGAAGGCGTAAGCACCTTCAACGCAAACGGAATTGAATTCCTGACCGTCGCGCCAGAAGCGATCACCAGACTTACCGAAGAAGCTATCCACGATATTTCGCATTACTTGCGTCCTGCACACTTGCAGCAGCTCGCCAATATCTTGAGTGATGAAGAAGCCTCACCGAATGATCGTTACGTTGCAATGGATCTGCTTAAGAATGCAAACATTGCTGCAGGTGGAGTTCTTCCGATGTGCCAAGATACTGGCACTGCGTTGGTGATGGGTAAGAAAGGTCAACACACTCTTACCACCGAAAAAGATGAAGTAAGCATCTCGCACGGCGTCTACAACGCCTATACAAAATTAAATTTGCGTTACTCCCAGATGGCCCCAGTAACTACCTGGGATGAGAAGAACACCGGCAACAATTTGCCAGCACAAGTCGAAATTTATTCCGATAGCGACCACCCAAATGAATACAACTTCCTCTTCATTGCAAAAGGTGGCGGCTCTGCAAACAAATCATTTTTATACCAAGAGACAAAAGCAGTCTTGAACCCAACCTCATTCATGAATTGGCTTGATGAAAAGCTGCGCTCTATTGGTACTGCTGCCTGCCCGCCGTATCACCTAGCAATTGTCATTGGCGGCACCAGCGCTGAGCACACCGTTAAAACTGCCAAACTTGCCAGCACTAAATATTTGGATTCGCTGCCGACTTCTGGCGATGCCCGGACCGGTCACGCCTTTAGAGATCTCGCGTTGGAAGAAGAAGTTCTCAAGCTCACTCGCACACTGGGTATTGGCGCACAGTTTGGTGGCAAGTATTTCTGTCACGACGTTCGAGTAGTCCGCCTGCCTCGCCATGGCGCATCTTTGCCGATCGCAATTGCGGTCTCGTGTTCGGCCGATCGCCAAGCCAAGGGCAAGATCACCAAGGAGGGCGTCTTCTTAGAGAAGCTAGAGCGCGAACCCGCTCACTTCTTGCCAGAGACCACCATCGAGCATTTGAGTGCTCAAGCTGGCGAAGCGGTAAAAATTGATCTCAATGCTCCGATGTCAGAGGTACTTAAGGCGCTGTCGGCCCATCCCATCAAGACTCGGGTTGAACTCAATGGCACTCTGATCGTGGCCCGCGACCTTGCCCACGCCAAACTCAAAGAGTTGATCGATTCAGGTAAGCCGCTTCCTGACTATTTCACCAAGTACGCGGTCTATTACGCCGGTCCTGCCAAAACTCCAGAAGGCTACGCCTCGGGCTCCTTCGGTCCGACGACTGCAGGTCGTATGGATTCCTACGTCGAGGGCTTCCAAGCGCTCGGTGGTTCCATGGTCATGTTGGCTAAAGGCAACCGTTCCAAGCAGGTGACTGACTCCTGTAAAAAACATGGTGGCTTCTACCTGGGTTCAATCGGAGGCCCGGCAGCACGGTTGGCTCAAGATTGCATCAAAAAAGTTGAGGTCTTGGATTACCCAGAGCTCGGAATGGAAGCGGTCTGGAAGATCGAGGTGGAAAACTTCCCCGCATTTATTGTCGTGGACGATAAAGGAAATGACTTTTTCGCTGAGACCAGCAAGCCACTCACTATTGGGGTGCGGCCGAACTAGTCCGGACTAATAGGAACTAGTAGTTGCCGTGCCAACGCTCATGGGTGAGCGCCTTGCACGGAGTTCCGTAGCGAAGATAGATGTAGCGGATTCCCCATTTGATCTGGGTGACCGGGTTGGTGCGCCAATCGCTCGCGATCTCGCTCATCTTGGTCGCCGGCATAGCCTGCGGAATGCCAGAAGCTCCGCTTGAATAATTATGAGCCTGGAAGTTCCAATGGCTTTCGCGATTCCAGAGAGTATTGAGGCAGCTCATCTGGGCGCTGGACCAGTGATAGGTCGTGCTCACTAATTGCACCGCAACTTGCTGAGCACCGGTGGCGGTCTTGGCCAACTGAACCTGACGGGCTTCTAGGGAGACCAGAGCCATCTCACTTGCGTCGGCAGCCGCTCCATCGCCGAGGCTGACCGCGCCTGATTCGATCGTCAAGGCTGCAGATGGAGTCAACGGCGCTGAAACTACACCGCTGTTATTCAAAGCCGAATTGGGGATCGAGACTTCCTGGCCGAAATTGGTCTGGGCGTAGGTGGTGTCGATCGAAGCGAAGAGGGTGAAGGCGAAGGCGGCGATCAGCGCCAAGGCAGAACGGTTTTTAATTCGGTTGATCATCTCGACTCGTACAGAATTCATCGCTTGCCTCCCTTCCCTTTTCTCTCTTTCTCCTCGCGTTTGAGGAGCTCTCGCGGACCAGTTAGGTGATCCGTCAGGGTTAGAGAGTTACAGAGAGATGAACGGTGGGCAAATTAGAACCCGCGTAAGTCGGAAAAAAGATTTAATTCACAGAAAGGCCCCGAATTAAAACCGCAGGTCAGCCCCTATGAAATCCTAAATGTCCGATTTGTCCTCTCAGGGCTTTTTAGGCCGTGAAATTCAACGGTTCTTCGAGCATCTCGGTGACCAGCGCCGCGATAGGCGAGCGCTCCGAGCGGGTCAAGGTGACGTGCGCGAAGAGCGGGTGGCCCTTGAGCGACTCGACGACCGCGACAACTCCATCATGGCGACCGACCCGGAGGTTGTCGCGCTGGGCGATGTCGTGGGTCAGGACCACTCGCGAGCCTTGGCCGATTCGGGAGAGCACGGTCAGCAAAACTCCTCGTTCAAGCGACTGAGCTTCATCGACGATGACAAAAGAGTCGTGCAAGGAGCGACCACGGATATGGGTCAGCGGTAGAACTTCAATCAATCCGCGATCGATAATTTCATCGATGACGGTCTGGCTGACCAAAGCGCCCAAGGTATCGAAGACGGCTTGAGCCCAAGGCGACATCTTTTCGTTCTCGCTACCCGGGAGGTAGCCCAGCTCTTGACCACCGACAGCATAGAGCGGGCGGAAGATCACAACTTTCTTATGGTGGCGACGTTCCAGGACTGCCTCGAGTCCGGCGCAGAGCGCGATCGCCGACTTACCGGTTCCGGCGCGGCCACCGAGGGAGACGATGCCGATCTCGTTATCGAGCAAAATGTCGAGAGCCACGCGCTGCTCGGCGCTACGGCCGTGAAGTCCAAAGGCGGTGCGATCGCCACGAACCAAGGTGATCCTCTTGTCGGGAGTGACGCGAGCGAGCGCGCTGCCCTTTTCGGAGTGAAGGACGATGCCGGTATGGCATGGATGTTCTTTACCCAGTGGATGTTCGACGCGATCGTGTTCGTAGAGGGAATCGATGACCGAGCCCGCGACATCGGCTTCGACCATGCCGGTCCAGCCGGAGCTCGACGCCAACTCATGGCGATACTCCTGCGCGGTGACGCCAAGAGAAGAAGCTTTCACTCGAAGGGGTAGGTCCTTGGTGACAAGAACAACGTCGCGCTTTTCGCCCATCAAGTTGTGGGCGATCGCAAGAATGCGGGTGTCATTGGTGGCATCGCGCAAGAAGCCGCTTGGCAACTTAGAGGTGTCGGAGTGATTGAGTTCGACCCTGACCGTGCCGCCCTGCTCGTTGATAACGATCGCTTCATCGAGTCGACCGTTCTGAATTCGAAGGTCATCGAGGCTGCGCAGCGCCTGACGGGCAAAGTAGCCGAGCTCTGGATGGTCGCGCTTGCTCTCAAGTTCGGAGATCACCGTGATCGGAATGATCACTTCATGCTCTGCGAACCGGGCTAACGCTGTCGGGTCTGCCAGCAGCACGCTGGTGTCTAAGACATAGATTTTTCGGGCTAACTCGGTTTTTGGGTGAATTTTAGTAACCGAATGTGAAGCGCTAGTAGCCAAGAGCTGACCGCTTTTCTCTTAGGTGAGGCCATAAATTTAAAACTCACCCGACCGCGGGGGCCTACGACACGCGGTAGCCCAAAGTTAATTTCAGGTATCTTTTTAACGCCCAAAGCGACGGTGGCGCAGGGCATAAGAGCGCAAGGCGCGAAGGAAATCCACCCGACGAAAGTCTGGCCAGTAAGCCTCACAGAAATAGAACTCGGAGTGAGCGGACTGCCAGAGCAAGAAGCCAGAGAGGCGCTGCTCCCCTGACGTTCGGATTACTAACTCTGGGTCAGGAATCCCGGCGGTATACAAATACTTACTAATCTCATCGACCGATAGATCGTCCGCGATCTCTTGCGCGCTATGACCCTGACTGATCCCATGCGCAATGAAACTCTTCACTGCATCCACGATCTCGCGGCGCCCACCATAACCGATTGCAACATTCACAACCGTCTTGGCGCGGCCAACGCTCCGTTCTTCAATATCTTTGAGCTTTTCTTGTAGCCACTGTGGCAAGAGTTCGAGTGCGCCTAGCGGTTTGATCTCCCATTTACCAAGGCGATCTAACTGATCAACAGCGTCGCTGATTACACGCAGTAGCGCATCGAGTTCTTCCGGTTCTCTGTTGAGGTTATCGGTTGAAAGCAGCCAGAGCGTAATAATGGAAACATCCGCTTCTTCACACCATTGCAAAAATTCGATGATCTTGTTGGCACCAGCCTGATGACCTTTTTCACTGCGCCCATGCGATTGCCCAAAATTGCTCTTGGCCCAGCGGCGATTGCCATCCAAAATCACGCCGACGTGATGAGGGGTCTGGGTGAAATCTAATTGCCGAAGCAACCTGCGTTCATAGATCGGATAGAGCAGCGCTTTCACTAAGCGCTTTAATTGATTTTTCATACCAAGCTCGGTTCGACTCATTCACAATTACTGAGCGTTGAAGTCTGCGGTTGCCTTCTTCTCTGCCACAAATGACGCGATCGGCAAGGTGCCTGCAGCGATAAAAAGAAGAGTGGTGAAAAGATTTTTACGAGCTCGCAGTGAATACTCGAAAGCAGAAAGTACATAGAGTGGATAGGTAAAGCCGTGGATGATTGCGATTGCCACGAACGGCCAGGCTTTGTTATGGAAGAAGATATTTGCAGGTACGGCGACAAACCAGAGCAGAATTGACCAGGTGCCAGACCAATAAGCCATGAATCTGTATCGTTGAAGCGCGCCGGCTAGTCCTGATTTCATATTGAGATTCTAGCCGTGGTTGCGACGCTTTACCTGATTTTTCTCATCGGCTAAGGCGTACTGCCCGGCGAGTGCAAGCTTCGCTTCGGTATCGCGATTACTTCTGCGAGCGATAATCGGAGCGCAGAGTGTCAGGATCGCCATAAACCACCAGATCACCACATAA
>Ga0007852_1000153_pt1 | contig 22517 bp, 31 predicted proteins | sample CryBogCBH28Sep08_FD_71227 | JGI IMG/M metagenome (GOLD analysis project Ga0007852, IMG submission 71227) | Freshwater microbial communities from Crystal Bog, Wisconsin, USA - CBH28Sep08 | ecosystem: Environmental > Aquatic > Freshwater > Lake | place: Crystal Bog, Wisconsin, USA | collected...
GCATAATGGGTCATACCGAATTGAAGCACCAGATGGCAGAGTTTGGGAAACTAAAATTGGATTAAAAGGCTTTGTTGAAAAACATAAAAAAGAAATTGGAGTGGATTACTGGAGGTTGTTTAATGCCTATAGAAAGTGTTATAATAACACAACTGTGGTGCGTAAAAGAAAAGATAACAACAACTGGAAAGTAACAAGACTTGATCAATCAAATAGCTAACGCTACAATCAATCTCTGGAAATCGGGTAGGAAAATAAAAACCAACTCCAGTTCGGGATGGATGTCGGGTAATGCTGTTTGTTGTACGCACAATGGAGAATCTGCTGATACACGAGGTCGTGGCGGTTTTATTACCAATAGCGATGGACATATTAGCTATAGTTGCTTTAATTGTAATTTTCGTGCTTCATATGTTCCGGGTCGTCATTTAACCTACAAGTTCCGTAAATTGTTGTCCTGGTTAGGTGCCGACGAAAACACCATCAAGCGATTAGTTATCGATGCTATTCGTATCCGTGAACTGGTGGCACCTGAGACTCTGGTAGAAGTGGAAGAAGCAGAACCCATCAACTTTAGGGCCAGGCCCTTGCCGGCAGAAGCACAAACATTTGTTGGCTGGGAATCCTGGTACACTCTAAAAGATTCTGATGTGCATCAAGAGTTTCACGACGCTGTCTTGTACACAGCTGCCAGACGCATTGACCTAACTCGTTATGATTTTTACTGGACACCAGAAAAGCAAAACAATTTGAATCGCCGTGTGATTGTTCCATTTACCTGGCGCAACAAAATCATTGGCTACACAGCTCGTGCCTTGTACGATGGCATCAAGCCCAAGTACTACAACAGCCACGAACCTGGTTATGTGTTCAATACAGATCAGCAAAGATCTGATGCAAAGTTTGTCATAGTGGTCGAAGGCCCATTTGATGCCATGGCCATAGATGGTGTGGCCATCTTGGGCAACGAGTGCTCAGAACAGCAGGCCGATATCATAGACGGTCTTGCCAGAGAAGTAATTGTGGTACCCGATGCTGATCGTGCTGGTGCCAAACTGGTGGATGCCGCGGTAGAATATGGATGGTCAGTGTCGTTTCCGTTATGGCAACGAGATTGCAAGGACATTGGTGAAGCAGTAGAACGCTACGGAAAACTATTTGTATTAAAAAGTATTTTGGCTGCACGAGAAACGAATAAGTTAAAAATTGAACTACACAAAAGAAAACTATATAATTAAACTATGAGCACAAAAGAATATACTCCCGAAATACAGCGACTATTTTTAGAAATGATGATGACAGACGCACAGAGTTATGTGCGGGTGCAAAACATCTACAACCCCGAAAACTTTGATCGTAGCCTGCGTGATGTGGCCGCGTTTATTAAAAAGCATTCGGATGATCATAAAACCCTGCCCTCCTATGAACAAATTCGAGCCACTACAGGCGTAGACCTCAAACCGGTACCTGAACTCAAAGAAGGACACTATGATTGGTTCTTAGAAGAATTTGAAGGATTTAGTCGACGCAACGAATTGGAACGTGCAATCTTAAAAGCAGCAGATTTACTTGAAAAGGGCGACTACGATCCTGTAGAAAAACTGATCAAAGATGCGGTACAGATCAGTTTAACCAAAGACATGGGCACAGACTATTTTGAAGATCCACGTGCCAGACTCTTAAAGATCAAAGACAACAACGGACAGGTGTCCACTGGTTGGCCCACCATGGACAAGCGATTGTTTGGTGGTATGAATCGCGGAGAACTCAATATCTTTGCTGGCGGATCTGGATCAGGTAAAAGTTTGTTCATGCAGAATATTGCCATCAACTGGATGACACAGGGACTCAACGGTGTGTTCTTGACCTTGGAACTTAGCGAAGAACTTACTGCCATGCGTATGGATGCCATGGTTGCAAACATGAGTACCAAGGAGATTTTCAAGGACCTGGATACCTTAGAAATGAAAATCAAGATGGTAGGCAAAAAGTCTGGCAAACTGCGTATCAAGTACATGCCAGCACAGAGCAATGTGAATCAAATACGTGCTTACTTGAAAGAATTAGAAATACAAACCGGTATGAAAACAGACTTTATCATGGTTGACTATTTAGACTTGGTCATGCCGGTATCGGCCAAGGTATCACCCAATGACCTGTTTGTCAAAGACAAGTATGTGTCGGAAGAACTGCGTAACTTGGCCAGAGAATTCAACATACTAATGATAACAGCGAGTCAGCTGAATAGATCGGCAGTGGAAGAAATTGAATTTGACCACAGTCATATTTCAGGTGGTATTTCGAAGATCAACACAGCCGACAACGTGTTTGGTATCTTTACAAGTCGTGCCATGCGTGAACGTGGTCGCTATCAAATTCAGCTGATGAAAACTCGTAGTTCCAGTGGAGTAGGTACCAAGGTAGACCTGGAGTTCAACATTGAAAGTCTGCGTATCACCGATCCAGGCGAAGAAGGTCAAGACAATTCGGGTGGTTACAAACCTGCAACAAACATTTTAAATCAAATCAAAACAACAACTACCTTGAGTCCTTCCTCACCACAGGCACGTGACGGATTTGATGTAGAACGCGACACAGCACCTCCACCCTCAGCTACAGTAGAAAGCACCAAGCTAAAACAGATGCTGGCAGGACTCAAGGCCAAATCTGAATGACACAAAATTTGCATTGCTCAATGATTCATGGTGGGCTACAAATTAATTTAAAGAATGATAGGAATCAAATTCTTATTAATCAGTGTTGTCTCAGAGATGACATGAAGCCGTCCTCGGGCATTGACAACGTCTGGCAAAACAAATCATTAATCCCTTTGCGAAATACAAATTTAGAAAATCAGTGGGCCAAAGGTTGTTGGCATTGTGAAGGCAATGAAGCAGCAGGATTAACCAGTTTTCGCACAGGAATGTTAGAAAAATTTGGCCATAAAACCAATCTCAGCGGCCCACAACGCCTTGACCTCATGTTTGATATCAGTTGTAACCTGGCCTGCAGAATGTGTGGACCAGATGCCAGTACCTTCTGGCAACGACACTTGACCGACAATCATATACCGTTTGACGCTCCGGGCCCTGATTCTCGAGTGGATGAAATGACGGCAATATTAAAAACACTTGATCTAAGCAATTTAGAAATGGTAGTTTTTTGTGGCGGTGAGACTCTATTGGGTCAGAGCTATTGGCGTGTGGCTGAGCTGTTGACCGAGCTAGTACCCAATTCGCAAGACCAGTTAACCGTTTGTTTTCAAACCAATGGAACTATGCCTATAGCAGAACGTTATTATCCAATCATTGAAAAGTGTCAGCTAGTAAAATTACATATCAGCCTAGATGGCACGGGTAACCGATTTGAATATCAACGATGGCCTGCCAAGTGGAATCAAGTTGCAGATAACATTTTAAATCTCAAAGAAACTTTACCGGTTAATGTTATGTTTTTGATCGAGGAAACTATGAACATATTTAATTTGTATTATCAGTCAGAATTAGAAGCATGGGTCAACGACAATTTTAGTACCAATCGTCTAGGGGACATAACAAATCATACTCGACATCTGGCCAAAAAAGAATTTGCTCTAGATAATTTAAGTCAGGCCTATGTTGATGCTATTGCACATACTCCGTTGGCAAATTTAATTGAGCCCGGGTGGCAAGAAAATTCTGATAATATCCGTACAATGATAGCAAAAATTCAGCTGTTTGATCAAATTAGAGGAGAAGATTGGCGTAAAACCTTTCCAGAAGTTGCTGAGTTTTACTCGAAGTTTCTCTAATCGAATCCATAAATATATCATAAACTGGAGCATATCTTGCAAAAGCGAGCCCGTAGTATACTTGACGAATTGGACACGTTGCTGGTACACAAAGATCGTGAGAATCTTGTGGAAAGCCGTGCCAGCCATGTCATTTTGGGTGCCATTAATCTAATCAACTACATTCGTGAAAACTACGAACCTGAACAGGCCGATGAATTAGAACGCAGATTACTCAACTCAATCCGCGGTCAAGATCCAGAAAAATTCAAACGTGGTGTCAGGAGAATTCGCGGTGAAAGTTAATGAAGTAACTTCGTGGGGCGACTACGCAATACTAAGACGCAAGGCCGTCCGAGCCAAACAAGAACGTGCCGCACAAGCACAGGCAGATGCTCTGGCACAAGCACAGGCAGGTCGCAATCAGGCTCTTGGACAATTCAAACCCAATCCAGCACGTGCCACAGAACCTGTTGCCGCTCCACAGACACCTGCTACTGCTCCACAGTCAACACCTAGCAAATTGGGTGCTGGTTGGGTTGACACATCGCTGGGAATCAGCATCAAGCCAGCAACACAAAAAGATCCCACTTTTGCCTACTATCAAAAAAAATATTATATACTATCAAATTCTGGTCAGTGGCTAACTGACAATAGAAGACCAATTCCTGATACCAAAGCGGCCTTGTTGAATCAAGCGTTAGAGCAACTATAATGCAACTTGAATTTCTTGACGAAATACTATTAGAAGTTGCCAGTGCCCCGGCTCGCACCCCACACCCCGAAGATGCCATATTTGACGGAACTGCACCGGCTGAACGCATGGTAGCCGCACTGGGTTACGTAATTACGAATCCTGGTACGCTGACAATCAAATGGGACGGTTTTCCGGCCCTAATATTTGGCCGAACTCCTGAAGGTAAATTGACGGTCATGGACAAGTACATGTTTGACAAACCACATGGACAAGTGACTTCACCCGAGGATTGGGTCCGATATGATCAAAATCGCGGTAAAGACCGTGGCAACCTGTATCAACAAATCAACAACATCTGGGCTGGCTTAGATCAAGCAGTAGGGCGTGTTCCTGGATACTTTTGGGGAGACCTGTTATGGTCATTGCCGCTAAAGCCAGTCAAAGGTAATTTTGTATTCAAACCCAATGTGGTTGAATATCATGTTCCTGTAAAAAGCAATATTGGACAACAGATAGCCGGCAAGATAGGCGGTATAGTGGTACACACATATCTGGCTGATCAGCAGGCCAGGCCACAGCCGTGGAACGGGCAAGGACTTAGATTTGATGCGCCAGTGGCAATTTTGACTCCCAATGCCAATATCAAATTTACACTCAATGATCCGGTGCAACTACACAAAAAAGCTGTCACAGCTCTGGCACAATATTCTACCGTGATAGATAAATTTTTATCTGGGCTCGATGACAAAGCTCGTGCAGCATTAAAACAATATGCAAACAAAAAGATCACCGGACAAACTACTGCAGACTTTGATGAATGGTTGTTGACAGCCAATGTCACACAAAAGTTGCGTAAATTTTTACTAGGCGATAACCAAGGCGGTTACCTGTATCGTAATAAAAAAGGACTGGCGGCCATATTTGCTGTGTGGAATGCCATATATCAGTTCAAAATCAACCTGACCGAGCAGTTAGAGCAACAGGTTCAAGGACTAGGGCAGTATGTAAATGGTCAACCTGCCGGCGAAGGATTTGTGTTCAGCACTCCCAACGGGCCCATAAAACTGGTACACAGAGGTGTTTTTAGCCAGGCTTTGTTTGCCAAAATGGGCTAAATATTTACATGCACAAAGTAGGCGCTTAGTGCGCTTTTTTTGTAAATAGCATAAATAAAAGTATGCAGAGATGCACATATATTAAGGAGATTTAAAAATGGCAATCCAAACACGTTATGCAGGTGATTCAAACGGTATCGTCAACGTTGACAATGGCGTTGGTTCACTAGGCAATATTATCGCAACAGGTTTAACAAAGAACCCAATCGCAATTCGCGTTGTTGCTGGTTCAGGTCAGTCTTTTGGTACAGGCGATTTGTCAACAGGTGGTTCTGTAGAAACAATTCTACGTGCTATCGCTCAAGACAGTACAATCACAATGTACCAAGTTGATGCATCAGCAATCAGTATTCTTTTAGAAGCAACTGGTGCCCAATCTGGCGAAGCAACATCTTCAACAAACGAAGGTGCTTACATCCAGACTACAAGCCAAATCGCTTCAGCATTGCAGACACGTATCCAAGGTCTAACAGCTAACATTGGTAACAGCACAGGTAATATCTGGGCTAACACAGCTACCGTAACAGGTAGTTTGAACTTCAAGTTGGCAGCAAGCTAATTTTTAGTTAAGCTAAAAAATAAAAGAACCGCTTTAACTGGCGGTTTTTTTATGGCTGATAAATACTTGTATCATGGCAACTGCGGGATTATATTTCTTTGAAGGTTTAAGTTTGGTAGACATTACTGCTACCGGAGTTATTCGTGGTAACGACAATGAACTCAAGAGAGATCAACAACGCAACTGGGAAACTGTGATACAATGCATCGGTCTCAGAACACAACCTCAGCTGATTGAGCGACCTGTGATGATTGAAAGTGAATTAGATCGGTTTGAATTTGGCGACTTTTATTCCGGAGTACATCGTGTGTGGCACTGGCTTTGGACCATTGAGGCCGATGGTGTGTATGATCTTGCTGGGAAGCCATTGGGTGGTCTACTAAAAGACTTTGAGCAGGTTCCAATTGTTACAGGACTAGAAGAAACAGCTCGTTTCATGCTACCTATCTTTTATCCTTATGGCACTATCAAAAATATCTACTTTAGACAAATAAACCCCAATGGGTCATAAATATTAGTTGATGCTACGGCACCATTAAGGCTCACTATTACGGCACAGACAGGCTCATCAAAAATGCATCGCTTACTAGGAAAAGCGGGTTATGTCATCTACCGATATTGAAAAGAAAAGCCTTGAGGCGCATGTAGAGTTATGTGCTGAAAGGTATAGTAACTTGGAAAGTAAATTATCTAGTCTAGATAACCGCATGGACAAGCTGGAACTACATATTGTAGACATCAAAGACAGCTTGAGCAATGTAGGCAAAGACAGCAATAAAACACTAATCACCATTGGTACCAGTATACTAGGTGTGCTAATAGCGGGTATAATTACGCTGATAGCATCACACTTCAAATGAAAATTGTAGAATTAATCAACAACATTCAAGTTGCCTTAAATAACGAACAGGCAGATCTATTGGGACGTTTCCAACACGAACCTAACATATCAAAAAATACTCTCAGTGAGCGAGAACAGCTAATAGCTAATCAACTAACGCAACAGGACATACTCCTTCGTCGTAATGAAAATGGGCAAATCACCTACAAAAAGAAAATCCGCTAAAAAGACCGGCCCAACAATACCTAGAAATATTACCTACGCAACCACCGACTATATCAAGCAGTGGACCGAACGCGAACTAGGTAAAATGCAAATACAGGCCGCGGCTCCCTTGTGTATTCCTGTAAAAAACGGATATCGAGTTGGGCTTTATCATCTGACGGTTAACCCTAACAAAACCTGCGATGTACTTGACCCTAACCAGGAGTTTGTACATCGCTTCGAAAGCAAGATCTCAGCAATACTTTACGCAATTTACATGACCAAGCGCCAGTATTGGCGCTCAGATGAAATCCTCTACTGGGATCAAGAAATAAATAAAAACTATACAGACCTTGCAAGTTTGCGCTACACCATAGACCAAGCGCAAAAACGTAAAGATTATGTGACTGTGGATACCAGAATGCCCAGGTTGGAAATAGCAGAAACCCGACTAAATCTGGCTCGAGAACACATATTGAAAATACACAAAACGGCTAAATACTACAAGATATGGGAATAAACAATCATGAGACTCTCTGAAATGCGTACCGAAGTAACACCACAAAAGATTAACAAAGTCATGGAAAGCCGCTTTGGTTTTAGCATCGACTACGATAATTTAACCTATGCCAAAGCACAGCGTTTGGCCAAGGCACTTGGAGAAAATATCCAAGCAATTAAAAAATCTTATGGTGCTCACACAGCAGAAAAAAATGCCAAGTACATGGAATTGATGCTGGTCAAAGAAGGCCTGGACAAATGGATGGGTTCTGAACAAGGCCTGTTTGAAAGCGAAATGGGACGTAGCGAAACCGTGTTGGCAGCCAAGAACATGGTAGACGAAGTTCAAGACATGCTAGAAACTGTTAGCAAAATGCAAAACGAACAAATGCCTGCACTGAGTGATACTATCCGTGATCAAATTGGTGCTGAGCAAGCAGAACAATTTAAAGCCGCAATTGGCCCATTGCTACAGAGTCTATGGCAAGCATTGAGTACAGGTCGCGAACAAGCCGACACAGCAGTACGTGCCTTGGCTGGCGAGCAAACACAACAGCCAATGGACATGGGTCTAGGTGCTCCGGTAGGTGGTGAAGAACAACCTGGTGCAGACTTGGGTGCCGCTCCAGAAGAAAGCGACTTGGATGCAGATACAGACGGGTTTGATGCAACTGATGCTGCTGTTGGTGGCGAAGAAGAACTAGGCCGCGGTCGTCGTTAATGCGTATTAGAGATATTATTCTTGAGGCCGATCTTGATGATCATACATCGGCCATCGAAGACGAAGCAGACACTCGCGGCGATGCCGGTTTAATTACCAGTTTAGAATGGCTTCGCAATGAAGCCGCTAACTCGGGTGCTGTTACTCCACGTGTGGCTGTTGACACAGTAATTGAACGTGTACGTGCTATTCCTGGCCATGAGTCTTTTAATTTTGCAGCACTTGATGCCGCGCAAAAATCAAACGACACAATCAAAAGTTTAATCAAAGATATCAAAGATGATCCACACACCGGAATCAAGTATGTTTATCTGGCCTTGCCGGAAAACACCGTGGACGATTCAGATCCACTTGGTGCACAAGGTGCTCCGGCTGGTGATGCTTCTAAAATTGTTAGCAAAATGGCTGCCAAAGCCGCCAAGTAACCCAAAACCCCTTGACCAAACCCAATAAATACGTTATAATAGCGTGAAGGAGTTTACTATGAAAAAAATTCTATTTGTTGTACTACTCGCTGTTGCATCCTTGGCACATGCCGAATACTGGCGGCACGGTGGCGGTCGCTACTACTGGCATCCTGGCTATGGATGGGTCGCACCGGCTGTGGTAGGCGGTGTCATTGTGTACGAAGCCACACGCCCTCCGGTGGTCATACAACAAAATCCAGTTTATATACAGCAGACTTATCCTCCGGCACAACCGGTATATCCAGCACCGGCTGGTTACCATTGGGAAGCCATGGTGGATGGCGCATGCAACTGCTATCGTACAGTATTGGTGCCTAACTAATGAGATCTATTTCTTTTGTTCTTATGATGTTGATAGCCAGTACAGGTATGGCTGCCGGACTACAAAAACTGTTTGACAGTTTAAAAAAACCTCCGGTGACTGCACCACAACCTGCACCAACACCACCCACTGCGCCAGCACCGCAGGCACCTAAACAACCTGTAAAGAAATAATATGGCCTATTCAGACAAAGTAATTGATCACTACGAAAATCCACGCAATGTGGGCAAGATGGAAATAGACGATACCGTAGGTACAGGTATGGTTGGTGCTCCAGCCTGCGGTGACGTCATGAAACTACAGATAAAGGTCCAAGATGGAATTATCACAGACGCAAAATTTAAGACGTATGGTTGTGGTTCGGCTATTGCGTCGAGCTCACTCGTTACAGAGTGGGTCAAAGGGAAGACGTTACTTCAAGCAGAATCTATTAAGAATAGTGAGATTGCAGAAGAACTTGCACTACCGCCAGTCAAGATCCATTGTTCAATCCTTGCGGAAGATGCAATCAAGGCGGCCATAAATGATTACCGTAACAAGCACAGCAAGTAAAAAAATCAAATCCAATTTGGAAAAGCGCGGTTCAGGCATTGGCATTCGCGTGGGCATACGAACCACCGGCTGTTCAGGTCTTGCCTACATATTGGAATATGTAGATGATGTCTGGCCCGGGTCAGTGGCTTTCCCACAACCAGGCTTTGGAATCCTGGTAGATCAAAAAGACCTGCCTTTCCTTGATGGCATGGAAGTAGATTATGTACGCCAAGGACTCAATGAAGGTTTTGAATTTCGCAATCCTCAAGAAAAGGACCGCTGTGGGTGCGGAGAAAGTTTTCGAATTTGATACTGGTTTATAGTGACAGCAACATATTGGATCTCGAATGGATTCCCAAGGTTGCCTTTCCTGCAGAATACACCGTTTGTCACAGCTTTGAAGAGTACGTGGCCAGTCCAGCTGACATTAAAATAGCATTTACCACGCATCGCCTACATTGCGACCACGATATTAACTGCGCCGCATATCAAGGGTTTGAAGATAAAATAAATCAGCTGAGTGCCGCCAGCCAGCTGGTCTTTACCTTTGAAAGCGAACTGCACAATTTCCACTGGCAAATATGGGAACAATGTCATCATGACAATGTGTACTGGGTAGTGCCTGGACAGGTCAATGATCGCAATGACATCAACAGCCATATCATATTCTGGGGCGATTGGTTCAAGACCACTACCTTGGTCTACAAACAACTGCCCAACAAGTTAGCCGAGCTTACACCTTATGTGACCAAGCCACGCATGTTTGATGCTCTGCTGGGTGTAACCAAACCGCACAGAACTTTTGTTGCCAATGCAGTTAAAGAAAACAATTTACAAGATAAATTTATCCTGACCTATGGCGGCAATTGGCAGGAGGATGACTTTTATGCCAAAGACTATTTTGCCTGGGAGCCAGGGTGTGTTCCAGTTGGTAAAATAATTGGTACTGCTGACTGGGTTGATTACCACGGTGTACGCACAGGACTAAGCAGAGTTATTCCCATAGCTGTTTTCAATGATACGGCCTACAGCGTTATTGCTGAAACTGACCACGACAATACCTTGAGTTTCTTCAGTGAAAAGACTGCCAAGCCCTTGATAGCACGTAGATTGTTTATTGCCTTTACAGGATATCGATTTTTGCACAATTTGCAAAACCAAGGTTTTAAAACCTTTGGTGCAGTTATTGATGAAAGTTATGATGATATCATTGACGACAACGAGCGATATGCCGCGGCCTTTGAGCAGGTTAAAAGATTGTGTAGCATGGACCAACAACAGGTCTACAATCAAATACGTGATGTAGTAGAACACAACCACAACTACATCATGACCACTGACTGGACAGCATGGTCAGCAAATAAAATTACTGCTGTTGTTCAATCTGTCGTTTGATTATCTTTGCCCATTCGGCCTGTGCCGCATCACCTGGATGAAACCCATCCGCCTGAAAATTATTCATTGACTTGGCCAGTTCATAAATGCCATTGCGCCCATCCGTAAACACCCATTGATCAAAGTCTATTTCGTTTAGCAGATAAGTCAATTCGGGAAATTTATAAACTCCAAAGTCGCCATTGGGACTTATGTTACTGTCAGTGTTCCAGTAGTTTACATAGCTCATAAACCGATAAGGTATGTGTTTGGCCTTTAAGAAATTTTGTAGTTTGACTATTTCCATCAGATTGATGTGAGCCAAACTTAATTCACTGGAGACCTTGTACATTTCGTAAAACATTTTGTGAGCCACAGGATTTTTAAACCAGGTACCCATTTGTCCACCACTGAAAATCCAGCCCAGTTTGTTGCCAGGTAATCTACGATAAAATCCATAGCTGTCAAATAGTTCATTCCAGGCCGGATCTTCCACACTGGTCAGGTAATCCAATCTACTGACACCAGACCACATGACCAAGATTTGATCATAGTCCTGTTCCAGCACAGCACGTACCACGCTGTCGCAGATGTACTGATTACCGGCTGCCGCTTCGGCTACACTGGTTATTTCTACAGCAGGATCAAGCTCTTTTAGGTATTTGGGCCAGCATATATTTGGACCACCTGGATATTCAGGCCATTGCGTAAAGCTACAGCCGCTTACTAGAATTTTCATCAAAATATTTATTGATTATTGAGATGGTTGATGTTATAATTACTAATATGCGTGTTCAAAAATTTATAACATTTGGCGATAGTTGGCCTGCAGGTGCAGAACTTCAACCGGGAGAAAAAACCTACGGTGAATTGATAGCAGAAAAAAAGCAAATTGAATTTGAAAATTATTCAATACAAGCAACAGCCGCAGAAAATATGTTGCTACAACTACAAAAATTTATTGGACTGGCTGAATTTGAACATTATCAATATACCGCACTATTTTCGTTCACGGGGTTGCATAGGTTTCAGTATTTTACACACAACGGCGCACAATGTACCAATGTTTCTCCCACAGGACCTTTGCCTGATGATGTAGTTTCAGAAAACTACTACAAATATCTGCATTCCAGGGCATTGGATCATTTTAAATTTTATATGACAACGGTGGCATTACAAGGTCTATGCCAGAAATATAGTATAAACGACTATTATGTATTGAGTTTTTCTCGTGTCAACTGGGCCACCCAAGATTTTACTGGGCTTGACAGAACTAAGTTTTATGATCAAGGCAACATAAATTTTTTAGATTTATTTGGCTGTAAATATATTACCAACAAAAACAAATATTTTCATGGCAACCTGGGGCACCCTAATCAGCAAGGACATCAGCTGATAGCAAACACACTAACCGATTGGATATCATGCTCGTAAACAAATACAACTACACTCCTTGCGATAGAACCACCATAGATGGAAAACGGCATTATTGTTTGCCTGATGGATCTAAAGTTCCTAGCGTTACAACAATCCTTGACCGTACTAAAAGTGCAGAATCCAAGGCCGCCTTGGCCAACTGGAAAAAAAGCGTTGGGGAAGCTCGAGCACAGCAGATCACTACCGAAGCCGCTAACCGTGGAACACGTATGCACAGTTACCTGGAGCACTATGTCAAAACAGGTGAAATGAAAGAGTTACCGGGTAATCCGTTTGCACAGCCCTCGTGGTACATGGCCGCACAGGTCATCCTGGAAGGCTTTGAACGGATCGACGAAGTATGGGGAGTTGAAGTTCCTGTTTATTATAGTGGCCTATATGCTGGCACCACAGACTCAGTGGGAGTACACGGCGGTGCTCCGGCCATCATGGATTATAAACAAAGTAACAAAGTTAAACGTCGCGAGTACATCACCGACTACTTTATACAGCTGGCGGCCTATGCACAGGCACACAACAACATGCACGGAACCGACATCAGAAAAGGTGTTATTCTTATGTGTGTGCAACCAAAAGAGCTTGAACCTGGCATTTTTGAGACACCTAAATACCTGGAGTTTGTTCTTGAAGGCGATGAGTTTGACCATTACTGCAATGAATGGAACAAGCGTGTAGAGTTGTACTACCTGACGGCATAATGGAAAAAATTCAAATAAATCATCTCGACCTTCCAATTATTAGGTCCTGCAACCTGGCCTGTAAAGGTTGTATGACCCACAGCGATCATAAAAACATCAAGGGGTTGGTCAGACTGGAAGAAAGTCTGCACTGGCTAGAGTTTTGGTCTCAGCGACTTGAACCCAAGGCCATTACTCTGTTTGGCGGCGAACCCTTGTTGCACCCAGAATTTGTCGACTGGGCCCTGGCAGTCAATCAACTATGGGGATCCAAGGTTGGTATCAATCTCAACACCAATGGTTACTACCTGGATCGCTTGATTGATAATGTAGACAAACTATTTAATTTAGATGTCAGCTTGAGTCTTGTGGTCAGTAAACAGACCGGTATAGATCCGTATCTTAGCAAGGTAAATGACAACGTTGACAGATTGAAGACAGCCATACAGCAGTATCATTTACAACAGCCCGGAGTCAAATCAGCTGAATGGAATCTTTGGCTGGATGAATACGAGGTCAACACCAAACGTTGGTATGTGTTGTTGGTCAACGGAAACAATACCGGCATCGGCTTGACCACTTGCGAACAATACAAACTGCACTGGTGTGTACACTATCTTGGGCAGGGCGAAACCATGCGGCCAGTTTACTCTTATCAAGACAATCACTACGCCACTAATCACGGTCTATGTCAGACCAATGAATTTGTAACACTTTATCGCGGCCGTTTGTGGAAATGCCCACCCATGGGAGTCCTGGAACATACCTTGACTACCTTTGGCCTGACAGATTCTCCAGCGTGGGCACCCTACATAACAGACTATGCTACTGTGGGACCAGAATCTACAGATGCAGAAATTGCGGCCTGGATTGAACGGCAAAAAAACCCTGAACGTGTGTGCAATATGTGTGGATTTTCAGGCCCGGGCATGGAAAATGTTGTTAGAGATGATCGTAGCCATTTGCTAAAAAATTACTGGAATTACACTTTGTGATACTGCATAAATACACTATAACAGAGGTAACGCAATGGCTATAGTTCAAATTAGTAAGATACAAACTCGTAGAGGTTTAAACCAGGATTTGCCACAATTAGACGCTGGCGAATTGGCATGGAGTGTTGATACACGTCAGTTGTACATTGGTAACGGTACTCTTGCCGAAGGTGCTCCGATCACAGGGCATACAGAAATCTTAACACAATTTAGTATTCTCAACTATCAAACCAGTTTTTCAGCCAACGTTGGTTCTATTACCAATAATGTTGCTGTACTACAAAGTAACGTTACCACAATCAACAATCAAATTGCGGTACTACAGGCCGGCAGTTTATCCAGTAATGTGGCAACCTTGTTGGGAGCAACCACAGGCACGGTTACCAACACCACTGCCAACAACGGCATTATCACCTATACCTTGAGCCAGGGAACTGCACAACGTACCGGCACTATCAAGTATAGTTTTAGCAACAGCACCGTCAGCTATGATGAAGAATACAGCCAAGACGCTGCAACCGTGTGCGCCTTTACAATGACAGCAAATGCTACCTATGCCAACTTGAACTATAATACCACGGGTACCAGTACCACATCTACATTGAAGTACAGACTCACATCATTATAAATTAAAATATGTTTCAATTACGAACCGAGGACCGGTTAAGGTCCTGGCGTGAATTTCGATCTTCGTTGAATTTATTACCACTTGAAGAGGCTTTGGTGCAAACGGCAGAATTTTGGGCAGACGCACCTTTTGTTCCTTACAATTTGGATCCCGATGATTTAACCACATGGCCCGATCCTTGGGAGCTGTTAGAAGAAAACGTCTATTGTGATCTTGCAAAATGCTTGGGCATAGTGTATACTATACTGCTAACTGATCACACCACAGAATTAGAAATAAGAGTATATAAAGACTCAAAAACCGGACACGAGTACAATTTAGCTTGGATCGATCAGGGGAAATATATTCTTAATATGATTGATGGAGAATTAGTAAATATCAAACAACTCGGCGACACGTTAAAACCAAAACGTACCTATACAGCAGTAGATTTACAATTAGAACACTATATTTAGAGAAATCAATGACATCAATTAAAGTTACAAAGAGAGAAGGTCACACAGAAGACCTCGATTTAGAAAAGTTACACAAAGTAGTATTCTGGGCAACACAAGGTATCACAGGTGTTAGTGCCAGTGAAGTAGAAATCAAAAGCCACATACAATTTTACAACGGTATCAAAACAGCTGATATTCAAGAAACCTTGATCAAAAGTGCTGCTGATTTAATTTCAGAAGAAACTCCCAATTATCAATATGTAGCTGGGCGTCTGATCAACTATCACTTACGCAAGCAAGTCTACAATGATTACCAACCTTGCACTCTCCTGGAATTGGTAAAGAAAAATGTAGCATCGGGATTTTATGACCGCGGCCTATTAGAAGCGTATTCTGAAGATGAATGGAATACACTTGATAGTAAAATTGACCACACACGTGATGAGAACTTTACCTACGTGGCCATGGAACAATGGCGCGGCAAGTACCTGGTTCAAAATCGTGTTACAGGCGAAATATTTGAAACTCCACAAATGGCCTATATGCTGATAGCGGCCACCTTATTTCAATCGTACCCTACGGACACACGTCTACGCTGGGTGAAGGATTATTATGATGCAATCAGTCTTGGAGACATTAGTCTTCCTACTCCTGTTATGGCCGGTGTACGCACTCCTCAGAAGCAATTCTCATCGTGCGTACTTATTGAAGCAGATGATTCTTTGGATAGCATTAATGCTACTAGTAGTAGCATTGTCAAGTATGTTAGTCAGAAAGCTGGTATTGGAATCGGTGCCGGGCGAATTAGAGCATTGGGTTCGCCCATCCGTTCAGGTGACGCATACCACACAGGTGTAGTACCATTTTACAAACTATTTCAGTCGGCTACACGTAGTTGCAGTCAGGGCGGTGTACGCAATGGTGCCGCAACACTTTACTATCCTATCTGGCATTTGGAAATTGAAGACCTTATTGTGTTGAAGAACAACAAGGGCACAGAGGATAATCGTGTACGTCACATGGATTATGGGGTTCAATTCAACAAATTAATGTACGAAAGACTAATTCAAGGTGGCGATATTACCTGTTTTAGTCCCCATGATGTGCCAGAAATGTATGACGCTTTCTTTAACGATCAAGATCGTTTCAAAGAGCTGTATGAGAAGGCTGAACGCAGTACAAAGATTCGTAAGAAAACATTCAAAGCCGCAGACCTGTTTACCCGTTTTATGCAGGAACGCAAAGATACAGGACGTATCTATTTGCAAAACGTGGACCATGCCAATACACATAGTCCATTTATTGAAAGTGTAGCACCCGTAAAGATGTCAAACCTTTGTTGTGAAATTGATTTACCAACAGTTCCACTAAAGGATGTCAACGACGAGGATGGTAGAATTGCACTCTGTACTTTGAGCGCAATTAATTGGGGCAATGTAAAAAGCCCACATGACTTCCAGAAACCGTGCGAACTGGCAGTACGTGGTTTAGATGCATTATTGTCGTATCAGAATTATCCTGTTAGGGCGGCGGAACTGGCCACCGAGGAGTTCCGTCCCTTGGGAGTAGGTATTATTAACTTTGCTTATTTTTTGGCCAAGAATGATGTAACATACAGCAGTCCAGAGGCGGTAGCCATTGTTGACGAGTATGCCGAAGCCTGGAGTTACTACTTATTAAAAGCCTCAGCTGATCTCGCCGTTGAACAAGGCGCCTGTGGTCGTTGGCAAGATCTAAAATCGTCTCAAGGTATCCTGCCTATTGACACACGCAAGGCAGAAATTGATGAGATAGTTCCTCACCAAGAACGTATGCCCTGGGCAGAACTTCGCGAGCAAACCAAAGCCACTGGTCAGCGTAATGCTACCCTAATGGCTCTAATGCCAGCTGAAACATCAGCACAAATCTCAAACGCTACCAACGGCATTGAGCCCCCTCGCAGTTATGTATCAGTCAAGCAAAGCAAACACGGTGTACTTAAACAGGTAGTACCTGAGTATCGTCGTCTAAAGAACCGTTATGAATTGCTATGGGATCAAAAAAGCCCAGAAGGATATCTGCGACTGTGTGCAGTTTTACAAAAGTACATTGATCAAGGCATCAGCGTAAACACTTCATACAATCCACATTTTTATGCAGATGAAAAGATTCCCATGAGTGAAATGCTCAAGGACATTATCCAGTTTTACAAGTACGGCGGCAAGCAGTTATACTATTTCAATACCAATGATGGTCAAGGTGAAATTGACGTTGAAAAATTATCAAAGAGTGAAGAGTTGGATCCTGTCGAAGATGCAGCCGATTGCGATAGTTGTGTAATTTAAGGAGACACCATGTCAGTTTTTAATATCAATAACAAAACAGATCACACCAAATCCCTGGCATTTTTAGATACCAACGGTACACCAGCAGTACAACGCTACGACATACTAAAGTATCGTCAGTTTGACAAACTGACTGACAAGCAGTTGGGATTCTTTTGGCGTCCAGAAGAAGTAGATGTCATGCGTGATGCTAAAGATTTCAAAGAACTAACTGACTTTGAAAAACACATCTTTACCAGTAATCTAAAACGTCAGATACTGCTGGATTCAGTGCAAGGGCGCTCTCCTAATTTAGCCTTCTTGCCTCTCGCCACCATCCCTGAATTAGAAACCTGGATTGAAACCTGGGCATTCAACGAAACTATTCACAGCCGCAGTTACACACACATTATTCGTAATGTATATGCTAATCCAAGCGAAGTATTTGATGAACTCTTGGACTTGGATGAGATCGTGGCCTGCGCTACTGATATCAGTCGTTACTACGATGAACTGATCGAAGCTTCGGGTTGGTATCGCATGTTGGGTCTTGGCACACACACCGTCAATGGCAAAAAAATTACAGTTGACATGTACGAACTCAAGAAAAAATTATGGTTATGCTTAAATAGTGTTAACGCATTAGAAGGCATACGCTTCTATGTCAGCTTTGCTTGTTCCTGGGCATTTGCTGAGTTGAAAAAGATGGAAGGCAATGCTAAGATTATTAAACTGATTGCTCGAGATGAAAACGTTCACTTGGGGTCCACGCAAACCCTATTAAAATTGCTACCACAGGACGATGCGGATTATGTGAAGATCCGTGAAGAAACTCGGGCGGAATGCACAGCCATGTTCCTATCAGCTGCCGAACAGGAAAAAACCTGGGCCAAGTACTTGTTCAAAGATGGATCCATGATTGGTCTTAACCAGGTCTTGTTGGCTCAGTATGTTGACTGGTTGACCTGCAAGCGCATGACCGCGGTAGGCTTGGATTGTGGCATCAAGCCAGGAAGCAATCCTTTACCATGGACCATGAAGTGGATCGCTGGATCGGAAGTACAGGTAGCACCACAAGAAACAGAAATTACTACCTATGTGATTGGTGGCACCAAACAGGACGTTGACGGAGATACCTTCAAGGGTCTAAGCCTGTAACAGCAATGAAACTCTATACCATTGGATGCAGTTTTACCCACGGGCATCAGCTTGAAGGTGATCCACAGGGCGGGTGGCCACGCTACTTGGCCGACTTACTGACAGCCGACTTGACCAATCACGGCTACTCAGGTGCCGGCAACACTTATATTTCCAACAAGCCCATACTACACGGAATACAAGACGTAGATCTTGTGGCAGTAATGTGGAGTGGGCTCACACGTAAAGATCTACTGATAGACACCTTTGACCCAACCCTGGTCAACGCATTGTCTCGTTATGACTACTGCGATCCTACCAAGACCGGATTGACCTATGTGTTCAGTGGCGGACTACTGGGCAGTTGGCAACGCAACCCATTTTTAAAAAACATATTTGATCCCTTGTACAGGTCAAGCACCAACAACAGCATGGCCGCAGAGACCCTGCTGAATATTTTACAACTGCAGGCATACCTAAAACAACAGGGCATTCCTTATGTGATGAGTAGCTACATGAACTACTGGGGCACTCAGTCTCGGGTAGGTGACTTTGATTTTGGTCTTGCACAATTTCACAATCTACATCCCTTGATCGATCAAATTGATTTTGATCAGTGGGTATTTTTGGATTCAGATCGCAACGGTATTTTTGAACTGGCCCAACAGACCCTCGGAGGACTACAGCCCGATGGCGTACATCCTACCTATAAAGTACATGAACTTTGGGCAGAAATAGTTTACGAAAAAGTAAAAAAATTAAATATACTATAGAACAAATTTTCAAACAAAGGAGCTCATAATGATTACTATATATTCTAAAGCCAACTGCCCATTCTGCGACAAAGCCAAGGGCCTACTAAAACTAAAAGGCATTGCGTTTGAAGAAATTCGAATTGACTTAGACTCTGAAGCACGTGAGTTTATTGTTGGTGAAGGACACCGTACGGTGCCGCAGATTTATCAAGATGGCAAGCTGTTGGTAGAAGGCGGATTTCAAGGCCTGCAACGACAAAAAGAAGAGTTTTTTAATCAATTAAAAGGATAATGTATGTTAGTCAATAAAGGATATGCCGAAGGCGATATCGTGTGTTTCAAGATGGTAACCGGTGATGAAATTGTTGCCAAAATTGTAGAACAAAATTCCGAAGGCTATGTAGTAAATCGTCCATGTACGGTTATTCCCAGCCCACAGGGCCTGGGACTCATGCAGAGCCTAATTTCTGCGGATATAAATACTAATGTAACGCTGAAATCTGAGCATGTTATCATGCATGGTCCCGTAATTACAGATATTGAAAATCACTATATCCGTACTACCACAGGTATTCAGCCAGCCAAAAGCGGAATAATCACTTAAAATGCCAGTACCAATAGCCTGCGTTGGAATTCCTGAATCAATCAATGGATTTCCGCCACCACCGGGAGTAACAGCAATAGGTGCACCAACAGTAAGAGTTGGCCCTGCAGGCCTGCCAGTGGCCACCGTTGGCTCATTGGTTACCATTCATGGCAATCCTTACAATCCAAAAGCACCTGGGTATAATCCTGAATGTGCTGCGGCAACTATTGCCAAAGGCATTCCCAACATATTGGTTGAAGGAAGACCAGTGGCCATGCTGGGTGCTGTTTGTACCTGTGGCCAACATTTTGTTACCGAAGGTATTCCCAACGTATTTGTAGGGCCTTAATCCATGGCCACAGCACTTCAGTTAGTTGCCACTAATACTATTCTCAATGGGCAAGGCCTAAACACTTCGGCCAATCTACTGGCAGAAATATCAACGTTCCAAAATCATGCTCCCATGACTCTGGTGGCCAATATCTGGACCACAACAGAACTGGCAACAAATGTCCTGTTTAACTTTGGTGGAAATCTAACCAACGCAGGAAACCTTGATGTAACCAATCTTGTGGCCACACTGGGGCAAGGCGTTACTTCAGGCGCACAATGGCTGATTGACTACTACCCGGCCAACATCGGCCCAACCTGTACAACTACCATTGCTTCCTACGGAACATATCTACAACCAGTATATGCTCCTATTCCACATGACCCAGCCAACGTTGAACTGGTAGGTTTCAATTATCCTCCTATCACCAGTTCAGCTCGATGGACTGGAACCCTACAGGCTCAAGCTGAGTTGCCATTTGCTCACGGCATGCAGGGATTTGCCAATGTATATACTACCGCATCGGGCTATGTAACTTCGGTGTTTGATACCGTGGCCAGTGTGTATCTGCTCAAGGGCAAAACCTACGGACAAAGTGGTATTGGCTATACCGGACCACTGGATCTTGTGACCAAAGGTTTGAACACCACCGGCGAATTGGTAGCCGGAGTAATTGCCAAGTGGGGAACCATGTATGATATCAACAACATATCAACCATGGCCGATCCTTATGTGTTTGGTCAAAACCTACTGAATCAAGGACTTGGTTCCTACGGTCAGCTGTCTACCAAACTGACCAATGTTGGCCTAAACATAAACAATCTAAGCCAAGTTGGCTCTACAAAAACCACGGTCACCCAGGCGGCCAGCTCATTTAAGATATCCAGTCCCGTTGGACAAATTGAATTGCCCACAGTGGCCAATGTAGTGACCACCACTACCGTGACTGGAAATAGTCCAGCAGTAGTAGTCAATATCTATTCAACTGTACAGGGCACTGACCTTGAATCAATGATTGTAGCAACAAATGTTCAGACCACCGGCACAGGCATCACTTCTTTGGCAGATTATTTAAACTTGGAAAAGATTGTAGATGCATCAACCTATAAGCAGTTGGCCGCGGCCAACATTGCCAATCTTACCAGCCTGGGCACATATCTAAGTAGTAAAATTGGTCAAGGCTACTACAAATCCTGGGCAGACATGGCCACCTTGTTGAACTCGTTGGATATACCTCAGACATCACATACAATCACCACCGCATCAACTGTAGTATTGCCCGACAGCATTGCCAACAATTTATTAAGTACCTTGGGTACAGGGTCGGGTCCTTTCAATACACCAACTTTAGTAGACTATTTGGGGTCGGTAGCCGGAATCCCGCACACTGGATTATTGACCATTTGCAATTCAAACTACAGCAACGTAGATACCACTAACTTGGTAAGTTCATTGCGTGCCTTGGATCAATCCTTGGTCACTTTTGTCAATCAAATTTATACAGACATATCGGCAAACACCAGTACCGCTACTCTTGCTCCAGTACAATCGGCTGTCACATCGGTGAATACTGCGTTAAATAATCAGCCAACCAACGTTGCTTTTTATAACGGACTCAATGCTTATTATCTTTCTTTAAATCATTTGGCAACTGAAGTTTCAAATATTCCCAAGGGCGGTATAATATTTGATGCTGGCTATTCAGGCGGACTAAAAGGATTTGCTCAACGCATTGGATCGGCTGCATCAGACCAATCCAGCCCTGCAGGAAGTTATTATTTCTTTGCCAATCTAATAACCAATGATGCTGGTGGCGACATTGTCAGCTCAGTCATAGCAGAAAATATAAACACTCAAAAGCTCTCAATCAAAGGAGTTACGGTCAATAACGATCCTAATCCTTCACTGCTTTTGGGCCAGGCACAGGCTCAAGGTATCCCATTAAGTACGTATATAAATCAGAATAAGTAGGGTTTTAACGGCAGTTTTTTGCTCAGAAACGCTACTTACCTTGACTTTCAATTGGTAAAGTAGTATTATTACTGGATAGATATGTACTTAAATATCTAACGTTCCTTAAAAAGAACGTACAACTTAAGGAGGACTTTATGAGAACGATTATTCAAA
>Ga0007852_1000154_pt1 | contig 22471 bp, 7 predicted proteins | sample CryBogCBH28Sep08_FD_71227 | JGI IMG/M metagenome (GOLD analysis project Ga0007852, IMG submission 71227) | Freshwater microbial communities from Crystal Bog, Wisconsin, USA - CBH28Sep08 | ecosystem: Environmental > Aquatic > Freshwater > Lake | place: Crystal Bog, Wisconsin, USA | collected...
AGCCGCCCTGTAGATTGAGATCTCCACCCACAGCAGTACCGCCGGCCACATTAGGTGCTGCACCAAATGGAGAAGATGGGCCACCATTGGGATTTCCACCGTATGCTGTTATGGTGCCAATGGCAGAATTGGTTAAAGTCGATGCTCCGCCGGCTCTGGCATAGGCTGGTTGACCAACGGTCAGTGTAGTGACTTGATTTGCACTGGTAATGGTAAATTGTTTGACTACCGCACCTGCGCCGCTGGCGCCACCGGTGGTATCATTACCTGACCATCCGCCTGCACCAATACCATATGCAGTAATAGCAATTGAGGTAATAGGTGGTGGAGGTCTTGCTCCCGTGGTGGCAGTATTGACCCAAATTTGTTTTATTGGGGTAAATTTGCCTTGATATTTTGCATACGGTTGGCGTGCCATTGATGTTACACCTGGAACCAGAAATTATAGCCTGGTGTTCCGCTGGGAGCCGAATTTGAAACAATAAATGTCAATTGATTTGCTGTTGCTGTTTGCACAAACGCTGTGGTAGCAACGTTTCCGCTGTTGTCACCAGTGGGCGGAGTTGGAGCAGTGACTGTTCCTGTAAAGGTTGGACTGGCCTTGGGTGCCAAATTGGCCACATTTGACACAATGGCAGCATTTAATAATCCTGTGGCGCTGGTAATTTTGCTGTTGTAGTCTGTAAATAGTATGTTGGCTGTGGCATCAACATAAGCAGTAGTTGATATGCTACTGCTGTTGTTGCCAAGACCAGCATAGTTTAGCGAACCTATGTTGGCCAGATAATTTGTCAAGGCTGGCACAGCTGGTGCTGTAGGATTTCCAGTAAATGCTGGGCTAGCAATATTGGCTACATAGGAAATCAAGTTATTTAAATTGTTGATTTGTGTTGCCTGGGTAGCAGAATTGGCATTTGCATATAATTCAAACGCACCCACATTGGCATTTAACACAGCTATGCTGGAGTTGATACTGCTGGTAGCCGAGTTCAAATTTGAATTGGTAGATACAACAACACTGGAAATATTTGCCAAATAGTTGTTTTGTACCGCGGTGATGTCGGCTGTTAGTATATTACTAACATTGGTAATATTTGTGTTGAGTGTGCCAACCTGACCGTCGACATAATTTTTAGTTGCAATTTGAGTAGAGGTAGTTGGATCGCCGGCAACGCTGACCAGTCCATTGGTACCACTGATACTTAGAGCTCGAACAACACCAATACCTGAATTAACATATATGCTGATGTTGCCACCAAGTGCATTGTTTTGTAATACCAAATCATTTCCGGTGACTGATACGTTTCCATAGGTGCCAATGGTCAAGGTTTGTGCCACACTCACATTGTTGGTAAATGCGCTGTTTTGATCCACGCGAGCAAAAGATGCTGGGGCAATGCCACCTACTGTAATACTATTTGCAGCAGTTCCTGCCAAAGAAACATTGCTTGCCAAATTGATTCCAGGGCTAATGTTAGCGAATCCTGTGATAGCAGTTTGCGGAGTAAATGTTGCGTCATAACTGCTGATAGCAATAACATTACCATTGGTGTAAGTTTTTACCACGGTGTGCGGCACACTGGCAGTATCGGTAACTAGTTCTACTACAGATCCACTGATGCCTTGTCCGACGGTGTGTTGTGGGCCAATTAAAGTCCATGCGGTGCCGGTCCAGGTGTTTAACTGTTGGTTAGCAAGATCCCACCACTGATCGCCGACGTTGTCGGCTGTTGGTGCAGAATTAGCAACTGTGCGCTGACTAACTGGATAAAAATTTGTTCCATTATATACTTTTAATAATCGATTACCAGAATCATACCACAGCATACCTTTTAAAGGGGTAGTAGCAGACGGCGCTGATGATGCAGCAAAATTTTCTAGTAGGTGAACAAAATTTTCATTTTGAAAATCGCCAAAATTTGTAAAGTTACGACCAATTAAGGTTATGCCAGTGCTGGTATCAAGAGTGCCGTCTAACAAAACACCCGTGGGCATGGTTGGCGTTATCAGCGCCGAATTATTGGTTAACTTAATAGGGTATGACATATAATATTATCCTAGGTTAGTCAATGTTTGAATACGCACAGTATAGTCAATTTGAATTAGTCGATTTAAACTCTTTTGCACTGGCATGAATACCACGTGTGTCAATAGCAAACCAGTAGAAGTTAATCCAACTGTGCCATCAGTTGACCGACCACGTAACCCTAATTCGTCAAACACATATTGCCCACTGAGATTTTGACTATTGTCAAAGTTGGCTTGACCAGCAGGCTCGCCGTAGTCCAACAGGCAAGTGACCAAAATGTCAGTGTAAACAGTACCAGGAATGTGGCTAATTGTAATTTTGTTGTTGGTAGGATTCAAGTTTGCTGCGCTGGTATTATCTACGATCTTGCTGTATGTTGGATTGTACAAGTTAGCATTTTGTCCCACAGTATTTGTAGGCAAATAGGTAATGATACCTGTTGGGTCTACACTGGTACCACCGTTACCAAATACCATTTCATAGATGTAATTTTCGCCCTTGTTAGCAACACTATATGCCAAAGCCTGGCTCATGTTTTCGTAGTGGATAGCATTAGGCTTGTCAATAAAGACTTCCTGAGATTCTGGGTCAAATATCTTGATATGACCACGTACATAAATGCCTGATTTTTCATCAGGGCGGCGCTGTGTATTTTCCACTTTATTTTCCTCTAAATTTTGGTTGTTTGAACCGTCGTTTTCAATATTTATCATATGGTAGTTCCTGGGGTTGGACTAAATCCTGGTGCAGACTTTAAGAATGTGGCCTGTGCTGTAGTGCTGGCGTCCAAACTACTATTAGTACTGGTCCAAATGTTACTGGTGCGAATCACAGTATTAGCCGGTAAAGTGACGTTACCCGCCGAATTGACCATGCCCAATATGTGTGTTGATCCTGTGGCAACATTGGGTACCGTTGTTCCGTTAATTTGAATGGTATTGGCAGTTGAGACCAAATTACCGGATACGTAAACTACAGGAACAGTACTGACTGATTGTAGTGTGTTTGCGCTGACATTGCCAACGTTGGCTCTTATGTTTGCAAAGGTGGTGTTGTATACGTTTCCGGTGGTAATATAGAACTGGCCACCATTGGTAATAATGGTACCAAGTGCAAACACGGTGTTGGCGGACCAAACTGGTATGCCTGGAACGGTGCCCATGACTTGCAGGTTGGCCATGACCATGGAATTTGCTGCCAACTGTGTTATGTAGTCACCAATGTTGGCAGTTATTGTTGGATAATTAATCAGTTGCAGACTGTAGGTAACGTTTCCTGTCACAGTATAGGTTTGTGGGCTAGCACCCACGTTGCTGGTTGTTACATCACTACCAGGCACCAGCTGAGACAAGCTGGCATCAACTACATAAGCATTGGCCAGATGTAGCAAGGGCGTAGGTGTACCATCAACTCCTCTACGTATTTGAGCCAAGGTATTGATGCTGACCAGTTGTACATTGGACACAATATTGGCAAAAGTAGTACCATACACATTGCCTGTGGTCAAATAGGTATCGCCCGAGTATGATGTCAGGGTATTTACAGGAATTGTTGCTACCGTGGCATTTGCTGTCCACGGAGTTACCGTTTCGTATGCGTAGTTTCTCCAGTAGGTAATCTTTTCCCCGTTAATAAACACCGTGCCAGGATGATTAAATGTGATATTGGGTGGTGATAGTGCCTTGGCATTGGCCACTACGATACTGGTATCGGTCATGGCAAGATTTGATGTCAATACTGTAGTGTTAGCACCAGCAATTCTACGGAATCTAATGTTGCCAGACATGTTGGTGAATTCTCTAAAGGCTACCGTAACATTGGATCCACCGCCGGTCAATACATTACTGGTATAGACGGAAATATCAATGCTGTCAAGTGTTTGCCCTGGCACTAGTTCTTCAGGAGCATAGCTTTCGTAAGTGTCAATATAAGCACCACCGTCAATGTCTATTTCACTGATGTCTACACCAAGCACATTGCTGTAGAAACTTTGTATCACGGTATCAATTTGGAAGGCCACATTGTTGTTTGTTAATAAACGCAGATTACCTGACACATTGGCAAAGGTAGCAGATTCTACATTGCCCAGGACCTGATAAGCATTGCCAGATTGCAGTATGATACTGCCCACATCGTATCCAGTGTTGGCTGTCCAGGTTGGTGCTGATTCATAAGAGAAGTAGGTTGCTCCGTCAACTGTAACACCAGGATACTCAAGTCCAGTCTGTGTCAGTGCCAGATTGACATTTCCATTGTAGGCAACAATACGGTCATTGGCATTGTTAAATGCACTGGCAGTAATCGTGGTCACATTAGCGGTTGGGAAATCAACATTGGCATCAATGGTATAAGCATTGGCCAATACATACAGCTGATTGTTATTTACAATAATGGTATTTGCAGCAATAGTTTGTCCAATGTTGGCTGATGTAATATTGCTCCAGAATACAAAAGTGTTACTTGCTGTATAACTAATACGGTCAAATTTGATTGTTGTAGAAAGACTTCTAATAACATTATGACCTTGATTGTTTGAGTCAAATTGATTTTCCAACACCGCATAAGCTGAGCCACCTGTTCCAGAACCATTCACTATGATTGTTGGAGTAGTTGTATAGCCCGAACCCGGATTGGTCACAACAATTGAATCAATTTGTCCTGATCCGTTTATGGTAGAGTAGGCAGTAGCACCAGTACCACCGCCACCAATTACAATAATGGATGGGGGAACGGTATAGCCCGAACCTGGCGTTTCGATCACAATGTTGCACACTTGATACTTGTAATTGTTGTACCATTGACTATAAACACTGGTACTGGTGGTTAATAAATCAGAATCATATGATTGCTCACCGCTTGGACTGCGATATACTTGTAGGGTAGAATCCCAATAGGGCGGCAAGTCAAAGTCGGTTATGTCGCTACCATAGGTATCGTTGCCTTGATAGTCAATAACAAATTCTCTAACCACTGTGCGATAGGGTTTAACTTCATTGATGTAGTCAAGATAGTACTGCTGATTATCTGCAACATAGCTGGCAAATGTTTTCAATTGACGTATGTATTGTGTAGCACTAATAAAGCTGGTTTTAAATACCCAATCAAGATTTTGTTGTTCTGTTAGGGCATACTTGATCATGGTAAAGCACAGGGTATTAAACTCCAGTGCCAGGTCATCAATCAAAATATCATTCTGTATGGCCAGCAGTATTTGACGCAACTCTACTGGTGGAATATAGCCGGTAGAAATCTGCAAGGTACCACGCTGGATACCATAAAGATTTTGGTTTAAGTTGCTATCAATATAGTAAACAACAAATTGATTGTTACCGTTGTTTAGTACCTTGACATAGGTATCGGGTTGCAATGTCAATTTGCCATACTCAAGCAGGTTTGCCACGGTCACGTTTGGAGTAACTGTGTAGTCGTAGCCAGGCTCGTACCAGTCAATGGTTGACCAGTATAGATTAGTTTTATAACTTTGTAGGTTGGTACGTGTCCATGCCGTGCCAGACCAAGTATAAATTGCCCAGCGCCCTTGTTGTGTTTCATCTGTGTTGACTAAGATTGCATAGCCCGTAGAAATCAGTGCTGTATCAACATATTGTAGCTCTGCATAGGTGTCAACTACTTGATTGTAAGAACCTGTTTGTGGACCAGGAGCCGTTTGTCCGCTGTTCAGCGTGGTCATCAGCTTGCGTTCAATCACAGGATAGCTGGCCAAGTACTTGTTGACCAAAGTTAGATAATTGGTCAGGGCCAATTCTCTATTGATGAACATACTTTGTCTTGGACGTATGTGTATACCATATGCCTGTGCTGGCGTTAGATTTGGATCTGGAACCGGGTTACCAACTGCATCTTGTCCGGCCAAGCTGTCAATCAACTTGGTTAAAATTGAAGCAGGTAGTTCGCTGGCAGAGTTACCTTCCTGAACCAAGGCATATTCAGTATGTACCAACAGATCGGTGTTGCCGGTGTGGCTACCCAGGTGCAATATAGAATTTTGTCCCGATAATGTATTGTTAACATTGTACAAGGCCAAGGTATCGTTGCGTAGTACAGTAGCATAGGAAATGCCCTGTGCCTGTGGATTTTCAATTGCGGCCGCAATGCTGTAGACACTATTTGATTTTCCTGCTGTGCCGTTGATTGTGGTTTTGTTCTTTACCCAGAAATAGTATTTTACTGATACCGAGCCAAACTGTGTAACATAGCCATTGGTTGAGTATGCGCTATTGTCTGCGTATAAAGGTGTGCCAGACCCGCCTGCGGCTACATATTGATTTGGAGGAACGGTACTTTCTACCCACTCATACACATTGATACTGCTACCAGGGAAAGTTTTACCCCAGTTGTTTAATCGATAAACCAATATGTCTTGTTCGTAGTCAATGTAACGTACTGAATCAATATCCCACCAGATCTTGCCTACTTGATTTGGGCCCCAATGATAGTCAGCATAGGTCTGTCCTGTTCCGGCATTGTATAAGGCTGGATCTGCAACAGATTGGTAATCAATATCTACTCCAACGGCATTTAGTACCTTGCCTTTGGCTGGGTCTATGAAATCCAGTGCAGATAGAATAACATTGTTTTTCTTGTTGTAGATAAAGGTTCTGTTGATGGTGGTAATATCAACTTTTGGTTGTTCCTGTCTAGTCAATGTCCAGGCTGTTGTTTGAGCATTGCTGGTAAACACATGTACATTTCCGCTGTCATTGGCAGCTCCAGGAGCACCTACCAACATGGTGCCAGGTATCAGGTCAATGCTGTTTCCAAACTGGTCTCCAGGATGTACCTGAGCTATTAATTCTTGTACATAACTGAATTGACCAAAGTCTGGGTCGGTTAAGTCCACTACCGGTTCAAATACATATACACCGCCACTATCAGATACAAACTCTACAAATTTTGTAGCACCCTTATCAATGGTCAATGTTTGATTGTCAAATGTGGTATCTGCTTCGGTACTGGTACCAGCACTTCCTACGGCCAATACTCGTGCGTCGGCTTGAACTCGAATACTTGATCCAAAGTTGCCAGGTTGATTTTGTGGGTGTGTAAAACTTTGAGCATATACATATTGTCCACCAGAATAAACATATCGATCCACCAGTCCCACCGTATTTTGTGATATAGTGTAATTTGGTGCTGTAATAAACAAGTTACCAGCTGAGCCGTCGATGTCTAGGCCAGTTCCATAATATGCAGTGGATACAGATTGTTGTGTGGTCAGGGTTTGTGTTAAGGTCAGGATATTTGATGACAGGGTCATATTGTAAACATTGACATTGCCACGACCGGCCAGTACGTTTGTTGCAGTTGGTGCGCCAACAAATAGTACGCTACCATTGGAGTTTGTTCGTACCACATTACCAAAAGATCCTGTACCAGTGACGGTGTTGGTCAGGGTATAGTGTATGTTGGCCCAGGCAGAGTTGGTAGTGGCGTAGGCGGAAACCATATTGTTACCACCAACATATAGACGATTACCGTCCTGACTCAGGCTAACACTTGTGACTCCAGCAAACGGAATGACCTGTAGTGGAGTTACGGTACCGCTGGCATGTCTAAATATGTGTACGTTGGCCGCAGATGCAACAACCAACACATTGCCTTGAGAATCAATGCTACTGCCAAAGTTTGCATAGGCATTGGATACCGTAACATTGGCCAGGGCCGACCCAGTTGCATTGACAAAGATCTGCAGGGTCGATGTGCCGGATGTGCCAACATAAAAATATTTACTATCTGAACTGATACGTACACTGGTACCAAATTTGGCACCACTGGTAACGGTGTTTGCAGTTATTTTAACATCAGAGTTTGCTACCCAGGGTTGAGTAAATGTGTAAACACCCCAACCTTGATCAGTTGCGTTGTTGACCCATACACGATCATTGGTGACCCAGTTGTTCAGCGGGGTGCGGGAATCAACATCAGTGATGGCATCAATTACTACGGACGATAAACGATATACCGTACCAGAACCAGTGGTGCGTCCACCAGTAGAAACCAGGTTAGTAGCATTGGACAATTGAATAGTTACGCTTAGAGAATTTACCACCGATACTACTTGATAAAGACCATTGAACTTGGCGTTAAAGTTTTGCAGTACAAAATAATCATTTGCCGACAGGCCGTGCGGTGCACTGAATGTCAATTGAGCATAATTATCCAAGGTATAAACCAAACTGGTGGCCATGGCATTGTTCAACTCATTCACTCGGTAGACATTCCATGGTCTGGCAGTATCTTTGGCCACCCATATTGTTTGACCAGGTTGTAAGTTTGGTACCTGTGTAATTGCGGAAATATCAAATATCTGATAATTTATATCGTTTAAGTTTACATAACCAGGAGTAGGCAAGTCAGTGTTGACATAGTTGGCTGTGCGATTGCCGTACAGGGTTGTACTGACGCTGGTTAAATTGCTGGCATTGTAAATGTTTGATGTGATATTACCGGTATAGCTATAGGTATTTGCAGCCAACTGCACAACAACATTGGCAGTACTAAAAGTATTTGCAGTGAGAGTTAGAGCCAAGGGGCTGTTTAAAAATACACTTTGATCCAGTACAAATTCTGTATACTTTGTTCCATCAACATCACCGTATTGGCCTACTTGGAATGCCCATTCTTCATAGGTATTGATGGTACTATTGACATTGTCAAATGTTGCCTTTGTCAAGGCCGTGATAGAATTCAGCGAACCTTTTTGTTTGATATAGCCCTGATAGAATTTGGTCTGAGTAGGAATGGCCAGGCCCAGGTTACTCAGGAATGGGCGCTCGCGGAAACCAATCAGGCCGGCGCTGAATATTTGATAATTTTCATCTCCGGGCGGATTGTCAATGTCGTAGATATTGCGGAATACCTGAGCATTGTGACCAAAGCTGGGCAGTAGCCCAGTTTGTATTGAGTCTGCAGAAATCTGTGTCCAATAGGTCAACACAAAAGTCTGGCTGGCAGTAATGTCCACGGCCGCTGTATAATAAACACCATTGTAGGTGACAATATCACCCTGCTTGTAGTCGGTACCGGGTTGCCAGCTGGTAATGATCGGATTGCTGTAGATATAGCCTGCGGCACTGAGTGCACCGTCCCATGCGCCAGTTTTACTTCCACTTAGTTTTAATCGGTACTGACGAGTACCCTGACTAGGAATGTAAACAATGTCGCCAAAGCTGTCAACGTTGTCAAATATCAAGGTTGTTTCGTACTGAATCAGATTAAGTTGAGCAAATGCCAGCGGAGTTATTCCGTCAAGCGTAGATATTTTAAATCTATTTTGTTGTACATTATCTATTCTTGTTATGTCAAAATTTGAGCTCTTGACCGGATTAAAGTTTGTATCAAGGACTCGACTGCTGCCAGGCAAGTTGGTTACTTCACCAACCACAAAACCATTGGTAACCAGAGCCAATGAATCAAACACAGGATTTAGTACAATAACTGTGCCAGGTGCCCAACCTTGCTGTGCCCAGAATAAAAACTCAGTGGCACTCAAGGTCCAATCTCTTGTGGTTGCTAAATCTGTATCAAATTTCTGGAATACAAATCCCTGACTTTCAAGGTATCGCTGATAACTTATTAGGAAATCGACCACTTGTTGCGGAGATGAAAATACAGTACCGTAAGGTATACTTGTTACGGTACCGGTGCTGGTCTGATATACCTTGGCAGAAAGTGTACCAACCGTTAGAGCCGATGCACTATTATTTGCTATGCTGGGAATAATGTTAAAGAAAGGATTTGATGTGTTGTATCCAGTGACACTATATCCTGTAGACAAGGTGGTTACAATGACTCCGCTGTAGGTAACAATCTTGCTGGCAATAGGTTTTCCAATGATAGCACTATAGTTTTGATCTGGAATGATGATACTGGCATTGGTACTACCAGGACTTGTTTGTTCAGCTGTGACCGTTATTAAATTTTGGTCCGTAAATCCGCTGACCTTGTAGGTCAATTGAACATTGAAGTTTTTAAAATAATCTGTTAATTCAGCAACAGGATCCAGGCCAAGATTTTTAAGATAGTCCGCGATCCAGTTGAGATATCCACTGGTGCGCAAAATAGTGCCGGAAACTGTTTGGCCATTGACTGATAGTATGGCCGGAGAAACTGTTTGATTTTGTGCGTTGCTAAAATGTCCGGTGATTGAGTTGACCCCAAATTGGCTGGTATCAATCTGTGTACCAAAATACTCAGCAGGTTTGGTCAAAGCCACTGCAGATTGTATGGCAAAAGGATAGTCACTGCTGCGACGCCAAGCAGATTCTACTGGGCCAATTTCACCGACCTGAAAACTATTGCCAGCGGTCTGTGGGTTTGTTTGTTGAATCAAGTGGGCACGAGCAGGATCAATCAAGTTACCAGCAGAATCCACAGGAATAAAATTGGCCAATCCTGGACGAGCAAATCTTGTGTCGTGGTAGGGATTGCCGTTGTTCCAAATGTAGCCATTTTCTAGATCTTGCCAAAGTGTGCCGTTGCTGCCAGTATAAGGAGCAGGACCATAACGATCTTGCCACCAGGTGGGCTCGGCACCAATGCCCAACATGACCCATGGAGTCAGGTTTGGAGTATCTGTGTCAAACCAGTATTGATAAATGGCACGCCAGGATCCCTGTAGGTAACTGCCATCAACCGTATCGGTAAATTGGTCATAGTTCCATGTCCAAGCGTTATTGGCATCAAACCACGAATTGGTAGTGTAATCTACATTGTTGGATCCTACCCATTGTAGGAAATTTTGTGTCAACACTTGATTCCACTCGGTTAAACTATAGTCAGTCTGTCTAAAGCGGCCAGGAATGATATCGTAAAGATTTATAATGTTGTTGTTGTAGTTGGATTTGATATTGTTATAAATTCTTAATTCTAATTCCAACAGGAAGTGGTCGCGGAAGTCACCAAATGCTGGAGTGGTACTTCCGTCGTGTCCTCGTATGACTTGTGTAGGAGTCAGGTAGGTAGTATCAGTGTACATTGCCGGCACAAATTTGGGATATAGACCCAACTTGGTAGGAGTTTCTGGGATATAGTTGCCGTCAGTGTTGGTATAATCATAGATAGTGATTACATCACCGTTGCTCAATGTTGTACTGATATTGATAGCTGGTACAATTTGACTAAATGTGTAGTCAACATTTACGGTCAATTGAGTACCATTTAAATAGACCAAGACTGCACGATTACTCAATTTTGTATTGTCAAATATTGAATTGATTTCGTATTCGGTTTGACGAGCATTTAATACCTGATAGGTAATGACAGAATAATCATTGCCCTGTGGCACCATGTCTGAATAGTACCATGGAAAACTGATGTTTTTAACGGCATTTATATTTTTTAATATTAAGTCTACACCTGTTTTTGGATTGGCATAGTCAATGCCATTCAGGGTGGTACACAAGGTTAAAAATTTGTTTTTAAAACGAGTGTACTCTTTACGTGCCAAGGTTATTCCGTCAACAAAGTTGACCTGTGGATCAGTCAAAAATGCCATGGCATAAACCGCTGGACTACTCTGTTGCACCAAGGTACCGCCTTGCGCTTTTAGATATTGGTCATGATATGCAACCGGTTGGTCAGCACTAACGCTGGTATTTTCTATCAGCTTGTTGTAGTGTGTGCGTAATTGCCCCAGAGTAATGGTTGCAAAATCTTCATTGAGCGGATTGGAGTTTAAATTTTCTGGAATTTCATAGTAGGCCGACCCGCTGGTGGCATTGCTGAATACCAGCACATCAATTTTGTCACCAGGACTAACAGAAATATGACCGGTGTTGAATGTGATGATGTTGTGTACGCTGTAATCAATCAGCTGATAATCAGTGGTTGGGTCCAGTAATTGATTGTTTAAAAATACCCTTAGGTGTGGAACAGTAGCCGATGCTGTTGGTACCACATCAATTTGAATAAAGGGATAGTCGACACCATTTAATGGCAGTACGTAGCCTTCATAGAATTTGGTAAAGACTTGGTATTGTTCCGACGGTTCAACGCTGGTAACCCAGTTGTTTAGTTTGGTAGACTGTGTTAGACTCGAATTCTTTCGTAGATAGCCGGTGTTTATTGGTTGACTTATGGTCTTGCCAGATTCTGTGTACTGGAACGAATCAGTGTCATACACATTGTCAAACACAATGTCGCCAATGTTGTTGAAATTTTGATAGGTCAGCGGAAATCCAAGTATTGGATCATTGGTGCCAGTGCCGGTGGCATAGCTAAAAAATCGTGTGCCAGCGAATGTGGTCCCAGGATAGACAGTTGTGTTGCTGAAACTATATCCATTGGCATCTACCAGATCAAACAAGGGTGCCTGATTAAAACTGGTTTTGTTTTGAGATAGATGCCAGGCAGTACCATCATACCAATAGGTGTTGTCGGCGTATTGGCCCTGAGTAACTAAAAAATGTTGCCCAGGTTCTACCGGATCATCATTGGTTACCAGTAGTCGTATAAAGTTTACTGAATTGATTGTAGCAATATCAACTTGATACACATTGTTTGTTATGGCGTTATCAATATCGTTGGTGAAAACAATTCGCATGCCTTGGTCCAACGGAATTCCTTGAATTGAGTAACCGGTTTGTCCTTCAATGTCCACAAAGGCGTCGGTGGCGTCAAACACAATCAAATCAACATTGGTTTTACTTTGAATACCATAATTGAATAATTGTAGGTTTGGTTCAAACTCAATGATAGCACGGCGTCCAGGAATATTGGGCCCATAGTTGACTGCTGTATTGTTGTAAACGGCTGTGGCATTCAATACCTCTACATGGAACCAATGATTGGTACGTGACCATGGGTTAAGATCTTGGCTTCCACGATTTATTGTAATGTAGTCGGCTGTTGTTTCTATGGTGTCGGCCAGGCCAGCTGGAACATGCAGTTGATCAACTGGAACTAGTGTAATTCCTGTACCAACTCCTTCAACATAATACTGATTGTTGGCATAGGTGCTGGGAATTACCAAGCTGTCAAATTGTACTTTTAACCCATTGGTGAACACTACTTTGTTGGGCGAAGTATATTTGAGCTTTCCCAGGATATCGTTGTTTATATCAATGGGTGTGCTGGTATTGTCAACCAGTTTGATTACACCGGTAAAATCAGGATTGGCACTATCTTGATAGTAAAGATAATTGTTTGGAGCAGTGACCAACGGTACTTGAACATACTGGCGGTTGTTGTTGAGCCAAAATTGATTGCTGGCATAGGTTTTCCCTGAAGCAACAAATATTTTTTCTTGTGGAGCAACACTGGTAGTAGAAGTCAATTGAATCAAATAATCTGTGCCCGATGGAACCAAATTGATTTGCCATACACCAGTTCTGTTGGCACTGGGTACCACCGACCCAGGAGCATACACACCTGTACTTTCACCGGTAAATGCCGATGGCAACGCCGGTGTGGTCCACTGAGTATTGTCGGTTTGATTGCTGATAAAAATAAAAGTTTTACCCAACAACAAATTGTTGATGCCATCAAGCCCAGTGGGAAAGTTGGTTAAGAATGTGCTGAGCAGTTGATTTTGTATGTCGGTATAGCCAAATGAAACTGCAGCATCAACGTTGTCAACAATGGACATAGAAGTATAAAAATTCTGTGCATCGGTTGCTGGAACATTGAATGTTATAACACCTGAATCGGTTCCGTTGTTGGCAACACCAAATATCTGTCGTGTGCCAACAGTTGAAATGTTTGGATCAGTGCCCGATACTCCGGGTGCTGTTTGTATCCAAAATTTGTAGCCGGGTTGATCAACTACAAAACTATACGCACCACCACGAGCCAAGGTTATTGGTGTATTGGGGTGTCCGCCAAGTGTGCTAAAGGTATAGCCACCTACTGCGGTATTACGAGAAACGGTATAGGTGCCGGTCAATGGTGTTGATCCTGATGTAACGGTAACTGGATCAGGACCGTCGGGCAACCAGTAGTAGTTGTTGTAGTTTACAAATTTGTCATAGGCAAAGTGACCATCAAAGTTGTAGTACTCTGAAGAAAATAATCTATTGTGATTGTTGTTGAATCCGCCATTGGTGCCAATGCTTTGTAAAAGATCAATGTAGTCGGCGGTGAACTTTACTGTCTGATCATCGTTCTTGATAACCACACTGGGTTCCAGCTGATAACTGGCACGTAAGCCGGTTGGTTCGGGAACATAGTTGTCACCAAGTTTATAGGTAGGAGCCAGTGTGCGACCAATATAGCCATTCAATGGCACATTGTATGCATCTGTGGTCAGTTGATCTAAGGTAGCGCCCAAAAACCGTTGGTTGGTTGATGACCTAAACGGTTCAGAAAGAAAATTAATTGTGTTGACTAATGCCATTAATTGGTACCTATTAGTGTGTTTCCAAGATTAAGCTCGGCGGCTGTTACTGCACTGATAATATCTACATCGGCCACGGTGGCAGCACTGGTAATAATTTCCCATGGTTCACAATTGATCTGGAAATAGTTACCAAATACCAAACTATCATCGGCTGGTACAATCAATATGCTGGCAATGTTGGGAACCAGAGTTGTGTGCAGGTAGGCTGCTAATTCACTGAAGTAAAAAGTCTCGCCAAAGTCCCAATTGGCCACATTGAAGTAGGTATTGATTGCTGCAATTACCTGACTCTTGATTTCGTTGTCAGTTACACCAACTGCGGGATTTTTAACCACTTGAAAACGTGCTTGTAAGCTGGGATCAGCCTTGGCACCAAACAGGGGTTTGAATTGTGCTGGATTATAGATCAAGGTGTCACTAACAGTCTTGTAGTTGTCTAGTTTACTATAAGCAATTTCTAAACTGCTACTGGTAGGAAGTGTTGGTTCTGTCAAGGTTCCAGTCAAGTCTTGCAACCAATTGAAGTAGCTGGTAGTGTAGTCAGCTGTCAAGATATACAGGTCAACCAGGTTAACTGGAGTAGGATCAATACGATTGCGAGTTGGACTATTGTGCTTGTATTGGAAATACAGGCCTGAACGAGCAGTTCCAGTGCCCACAATGTCGGCAAAGAACGCTGGATTGTCTGGTACTCCGGCCAGCTGAGTCTGTGGACTGGTTATTAAAACTTGCTTATTGTCAACATATCCGTCGGCTTCGGTAATGACATTGTAAATTTGACAAGTTATATCTGTGGTCAGTGGAATGCCAATGTTGGGTGCAGGTTGACTATTGATCCTTAAAACCTTGATAGTGTCACTGACTGCTGTGCCAATGGTGCTGTCATAGACTTTGACCTTGGGGTCAAAATAGAATTTTGTTTCACCAGCGCTGGCAAATGAGTATTCCAAGTTTCTACTGGTAATGTTGTACAGGCCGTTGCTGTAGGTAAATTTAAGCAACCAAGTTGAATTGGTTCCAATGTTGGTTGGCGGTATGTTGACCCAGACCTGATTGATTTGATCGTATGTTAGACCAAAATTAACTTCAGCAATGATTTGATTGGCAATAGTGGTAACCAGGCTATTGGGGATATTGTTTTTGAGTGCAGGAATAATGGTGCTGACAACAGAATTATTGGCAACGGTGGTGCCAAATGTTACCTGAAGATTTGATGCAGTACCGGTGACTGCGGCATAGGTGTTGTTGGTAAATTGTACCAGGGCTCCTACATTAACATACTGCAAGGAGTTGGTAGCACCTGCAGCAATGTGCAATGCTGTGTTGGCATAGTTCAGTGTGCCAGTGGTGCTGACGGTGGTGTTGCCAGTCTGTACAAAAGTCACATTTCCATAGGGTGGGGTTTGACTTGGATAATTGCTGTAGTAGTAATTGGACAGGCCGGTGGATTGTATGATGGGCACAATTTCATTGTAAATTGTTGCATACACATCGTTGGTGGTTAAAAAAGTAAATGTCTTGGATATGTTTGAGGAGTTGGCTGAAATGATTCCGTCGGCACCAAATATGTTGGTACTGCTGAAACTGCCGGTAGGATCCAGAGTATCCAGATAAAGACTTACACCCGAACTGATTCGATTGGTTGCTTTGATTTTTTGTATGCTGGTAAATGTGGTCAAAGGAAAGATATTGTAATCTTCCGATGTGATCATACGATTTTGAGTATAGTATTGCTGTGGTGCGTAGGTCTTGATGCTTTGCAGGCTCTGTGTTGCTGAAGCATTGGTCACGGTGTATTTTAAACTGGCCGTAATGGTCAAGGTCTGATTGGCACCATTGACATCAATGTAGCTGATAGCCACGGTAACCGACGACATGTCGTCTGGGGTGATAGTGTAAGATTGACCATTACCAGTACGATAGTAGAATCTGAACGCACCTTGTGGAATGTTACTAAAACTACCATCACCAAACACCAGGTTGACTTGGTCATTGGTCAAGGTGTTGATTTGATATAAATTTTTGTTGGTTGACTGATTGTAAACAACGTTGATACCTGATAAAGCAGGAACCTGTGTCCACAGAGTCTGCGGACCATTGTTGACATTTAGGCTGTACAACCAGGCATCGGTATTGTTGATGTTGTTGCTGGGAATTGGAACAAAATTATTTGGGATGGCATTTTGCACATTGAACGAAGTAGTTTGCAGTGACCCTTGTTTGAAGTACAAAAAGAAACCAGTGTTATTTGACCCATTGCCGTTGTTGTCATTGCGATACAACAGGTTAAACTGACCTTGGCTGGTTGGGTCGCGTTCGTAAATGTATGTTTGGCCCAGAGTAGTGGCGCTGACAGCTTCAAAATTTACCAGCTGGCCTTGTATGTTGACTCCAAAGGGTGCTATAGGAAGAAGTGTGGGGTTAAGATCCACGGTGTACTCGTCGGTACGAATACCGTTGATGCTTTGGCTGTTACCAGGCTTGCCAATGGCCTGCCCTGAAATCAGTGCGGCATTGAGAATTATGGTAAATTGCTCAAGCCAGTTGTCGTTGGTAAGATCATTCCAGTTAACGGTAAAGTTACTGAGATTTATCCCGTTGCTGTCGGTTAAATTTTCTGTGGTTGAAATTTTGTCAATTTTAATCAGACCGCTGGCACTGATGGTACGAGTAGGATTGTACGCCAACATACGTGCCAGTTTTAAGATGCTGTCACGACGTTGTGCAGTATCAATAAAGTTTTCGCGAGCATTTAGGTCAGTGCGGAATGCCAGGCTTTGACCCAAGAATGCAATCATATCTATTAGAGCCAGATATTCACTGGATTCTAGGAAATCATTGAAACCTTCAGGATAGTAGGTCTGAAGATAGTTGATCATGGAACTACGAAGTGTTTCAAAATCGTAGCTGGTAAAGTCAGCATTGGTAAACGATTGATAGACCTTGGTCCAGTCTTGGTTTACTAATAAACTTGTTTGACGTGTGGTTTGTGCCATATTATATTATTGCCCTGTATTCAATATTTATCAGGCGTAATAATATGCGCAGTTAATTTGTAGTTAGCTTGGCAGCGTTGCGATTAAAATTCAGCAGAATAGTTTCTGACTGATTGGCTGGAATATAGGTTAAAACAATTTGTATCTGTAGGCCATTGGTTTCTTCGGTTACCGAAACAGAATTTACCTGTAGACGTGGGTCATAGGATATGATACGCTTGATATCACTGGTGATTATGTCTTTGGTAGCGTCAGTCAAGGGTTCAAACAGCTGGTCCCAGATCACGGTACCAAAATTTGGTTGCATGAGCTTTTGGCCTTTGCGCAGATTAAAGTAATTGATCAAGTCCTGCTTGGCCACGGCATAGTCGGTAAGCGTGAACTTTTTCTTGTTTTGGAGGGTGCTGAATCCGCGGTATATGCTCATGTGTGTATTTATGCGCTTAAAATGTCTACCGCGTAACGGCCACTATTAAAACTATTTGCACCGGCTCCTACAACATTGAATCGCCAGGCCCAGGCACCTGTTCCTGCAGGATTGGCATCTGTGGGTGCTGAGCCTACTCCTAAAGTCCAGGCCACATAAATCATACCGGCTGCTGTGTCAGCAGAATCTGTAGACAAGATTGCACCAACATTTTTAGAAATCAAATAGAGATCTACTAGATACTGGTAACTTAAATGTTCTTGCGCGATTGTGGTAGACAAGAAAGAGTGTAAACTGGTGATATTGTAAAAGTAATTTTGGTAAGCATTGACACCTTTGTTGTAAACCAAGGGATTCCAACAATTACGATAGTTGACAGAATCTATGCCATAGGCCGCGGTCGATCCAGCCGCTAAGAGTCCATATGTTTCAAGTAGGGCAGGGCTAAATTGATATCTACCCAGCTGATTGTCAGTGCCTACCAGGCCGTAGTTCCACCCACTTTGATCGTAGGCTATCTGTGCTTGTAAATTTCGTATATGTGTAACCGACAACTGATCCAGACTGGCCCAGGTTGGTGGAGTAGGTGGTACGTCGGCACGTCCTAACCAGCTGGGTGGTAAAGGATTTGCAATTGCCATTCCGGCGGCTGAAGCTATTCCTAGATCTGTCATGATTAAAATGCTGATGCTGCTGCACCAGCTCCCAAACTTACAGCGGCACCTACTAGACCACTACCACCACTGGTAACAGGAGCAGGACGTTCGCCTGTGCCAGGATCAATCCAGGGTTCGTGTGCAGGCACTACCGTACAGATTGATTGTACTGCTCCGGGTGCGTATTGCCAGCCACTACCAGCCCAGGTAACATCTGGCAAACTACTGCCAGTAGTAGGTATACTGGGCAATGGTGGCACGGGCGGTCCGCTATTCAACAGCAAGGTTGCTTCACCTACCACATTACACACACCTAGAGAACTTACACTAACGGTAGCACCACCGGTCAAACTGGCCGCACCAAGTGCAGATAATTTTAAAAATCCATCGCTTTGTACACTACAGCTGACTAGAGCTGAAATACCAATGCTGGTCAAGGCTGACATTTTAATACCCATGTCTGCGTTCATGTTTAAGGTACCAGCAGAATTAATGTTGATCATGCTGTCACTATGGAAATTCATTGGACCTTTGCTACGCATGTTGATTCCAGCAGCACCAAATATGTTGATTGCACCATCGTCACTGAATTCTAACCATTGGTTACCGGTACTGCTGGCAATGTACAGGATTTTTTTGGTATCATTCATCAATACCTGATGCCCACCTGCGGTACGTAATCTAACCAGCTGGTCAACACCGTTGACATCTCCGTCATCCATAACAAAGGTATGTCCACCGGTACGAGCTATTGTGGCTTGTGTGGCATCTTGATCTGCAGGCAGTTGTTGTGTGACCTGTGGATTATTGCCAGTAGCACTACGACCAGGTGTACTGAATCCAAACACATTGCTAGGAGCTTCACGTAAACTGCTAGAACTGATAGCACCGCGGACGGGGTCTCGATCTAGGCCTTGCCCTACCAGGACCATGGTTTGGAATTCGTGTGGATAGCGTTGTGTATTTGTAATGGCATCAGGTTTGAATGCTTCAGAATTGCCAGCAGATGCTTCAACAACTGGCAATACCTGACTGCTGTTTTGATATTGTGCAATACCTGGATCAGCATTGGTATCTGCGGCGTTGCCCACGTTGCGACCAATGCCAGGAACCATGCCGTGACTCATACTATCGTACACACAGGCAAACCAATAGCCACGCTGTGTAGTGTCACCTTCAACAAAGGTCACTAGTACGGTGTTGCCAATGTCAGGCGGAACCATCCAGAATCCATAGCTTTGTCCTGTGGTGTTGGCATTGCTGGGCGAAGTGTCCTGTGAGTCGGTGCCGTAGGTTTTGCCGTAGAACGGGCTGGCATAGCTGACATCAACTGAACTATCTGCAGGATCGCCCTTGATACGTACGGTTAATTGCCCAGAACGGCTACCCACCACATGGCCCAAGACGATTGCTTCATAAACTCCGGACTTGTGTGACCCGGGTCGTGTACTGGGAGTCGATGCTGTTGCCATTTATTGATTTCCTATGTTATCCATTGCCGTATCTGGTTGCATCATATGCGCTGGTTACTTGTCCGTTGGCGCCAATGGTTGCTTGACCAGCCGGAGTACTGGTATCAGTGGTATTGACCGTGCTGTTGGTACTATTTTGGTTTTTTTGATTGGTTCTAACTGCATCTTGTGCCGGTGCGGCCTCAGTTTTAAAATCACTATTCACATCTCGCACCATGGACAATACCTGCGTAAAGTTTCCGTTTGCAAAATTGTTTTTAATTGTTACTATTTTGTATTGTCCACTGAACAGACTCTGATACGAGCCCGGCGAAGGAAATACTCCGCCTTGATTGGTCCAGTCAGTGTCTATGTCAATGGGTGTGTTAATAGTTAGTTTTACTATCAGCGCACCCACGTCCATCTTGACATGCCCATATTGCGCTGCCCACTGACTCTGTGGTACACTAAGGTCATTATAAAGAGACGCAGAACTTGGGCTGGGAGTGTAGAGCCAATCATCCTGTTTGATCAGGGTAGGGTCACCCACAATGGTCAGGTCAACTGATACCATGTCGCCACGAGCATTGGTGTATAAACTCTTGAGCACGTCAGCGGCTACCTGTTTGCCTGGGTCGTTTACAATGTTGGCATCACTCAAGGCCTGATAGTCAGGTTGCACTGGACGATATACCAGAGGAGTGCTGGTGGCAATTCCGCCGAATTGCGGTATTAGTCCTGATGCTGCCAGGATCTGCGGACTTAGGAATACACTTTTTCCGTTGAGAGCCAGCGCCGAGTCAATGCCCTTGCTGGCGGTATTATGGTCAGCACCATAGTTGTAGTTGTAGGCATTTATGGCTGTGTACCAGGTGGTATCAAAATTCAATTTGAGATCAATGATATCTATATTTTTTCCAGTATAGATATAGTTGTAGTTTTTTATGGTCTGAGACCTGCTGTCACTGAACAAGGGCGCTGCTGGGTGATTGGCATCGTACACAGCATATTGCCCTATGCAGTAGGTAAATGTTAAGGCATGTTCATTGCGTTGATTATCAAAGGCCGCGGCCTTTGTGGTGCCAAGGCTGGAACTTCCACCGTAGGAGGCACGAACTGAAGTTTTAAAAGTTTTTAAAATTTGAGTCAAAGAAGTTTGTTGTTGATCTGCCGATGCCTGTTGAAAATTTAATCCCAGTTGTTTTAGCAAGTAGTCAGAATTAATTAAGATTTTTTCGATAACCTGAGAAATAGGTGTGTCTTTTTTTATGGTTACCTTGCCCTTGGTCAAATCAATGGAAAATTTATTGTCAGGGTTGGCCTGTAGAATGCTTACCTGCGCTGAATTTACAATACTGCTTTGACCAATGGCAGGATCCAGATCGAAACTGATTGTATCCACATATTCTCGTTTGGTATTGTTGACTTCCAGATAGTAGTAGTTGTTGACGGCTGTGGCAAATTGTGTGAAGAAATCCTTTACAGTTGATGCCACAATGGTAAGATCCTGTGGTACGTTGGCGTGTTTTGGATAAAGTGCCTGGTGTCCTTTTGGAGTAAAGTCTATGGCATATACGGTACCCTTGTTGGTAACATTGACCTTTACTCCAATAATACTGATAGGAAATCTTTTTCTGTAGGCCAAGGCATTTGATCCTGTGATGGGATTTCCAGCATCATCGTAGCCCTTGAAATCCAACTGCAACATGTATGGCTGTGTTAGATAGTTGTAGTAGGCGCCGTTGGATAGACTTGATTGCACTAGACTGTCAATCAAGGTCACTCCGTAGGGTTCAAGTATTTCCATTTTACCCTGTATCAGATTGGTGCTTTTGGTCGCTTGATTCAATCCTACAGTTGTATCAAAATTTACACTTTGTATTTGATAATTGAGTCCGTAGGTGGCGGGCAATCTGCGTGTGGGATAGATCCCACCATCCTCAGCAACCACATAGCTTTTTGAACTGAGCTCAGCAGTCAATCCTGTGTTGATGTCTGTGCTATCGCCGGTTAAATTGTTATAGTCAACAGGATCTAACCACCATAGACTCCAGTTGTAGGTCCAACTGGCCAAAGAGTGCAAGGGATTGGGTATCACTGATGTAGTAGCCAGCGCAGTAATACTGGCAGGAATCACAGGTAGTGTGCTTGAGCCTCCGTTGGAGTGGTTGCTGGTGCCACCGGTGCCACCGGTGCCAATGTTGTCAGCTGTGCCAGTGCCAGTGCTGGTACCAGTGCTACCACTGCTAGATCCTGTGGTGTCTGTAGATGACGCTGTGCCCGACGCCGCTGGTGCAGTTGAAATTTCTGTTTCTGCGTTGGTGCCAAATCCTGAATAAGTTGCAGTGGTGCCGTCGCTGAATGTTACCGTTGTGGTTCCATCACCGTTTAGTACGGTGGTATAGTTGTTGGTGTTGGTGTTACTGCCACCAGCTGGGCTGGTAGGCTCAATGACTTCGGGTATTTGTGTAACGGTTACGCTACTCATGACTATTGCCCTAGGGCTCGTTGAACCACTGCCAAAGTTGGCACAGAAATAATAACTGGAGCATGA
>Ga0007852_1000160_pt1 | contig 22003 bp, 10 predicted proteins | sample CryBogCBH28Sep08_FD_71227 | JGI IMG/M metagenome (GOLD analysis project Ga0007852, IMG submission 71227) | Freshwater microbial communities from Crystal Bog, Wisconsin, USA - CBH28Sep08 | ecosystem: Environmental > Aquatic > Freshwater > Lake | place: Crystal Bog, Wisconsin, USA | collected...
AGACCGACGACAATCGGAACCATAAATATCAGAGCTTGCTTGGTGAGAAATTTTCCAATAAATGGAATCACGAAAATGCCAACGCCAAGGATGTCAGGCAACTTCGGGTGCTGCACATCGGGGGTAGGGTTGTGATCACCTTTGACGACAAAACCATCTTGTAGGTTTCCGGCAATAATTCTGTGGGAGAAAACACCGACAGGTGCTCCAGCAAATGTTCGAGCTTCATAGGCCACGACATCGGCGAGCTTTGGTTGCTTATATTTTGGATTGACTGTTATCAAAATATCGCCAGGGTTAATTGAAGGGACCATGGATCCCGTAAGAACGATACGAGCCTTAATGACATCCGTCATCGAGAGCGCTGAAAATGCCAGCAAAATACCGACGAGGGAGACTCCAGAAATCTTCAGTGCTCGAGCCGTGTAAACGAGCCACTTACTTTGCTTTGCAACGATGCGCTCCTCAGGAGCTTGAACTAGATCGTTGCCAGATATTTCTTCTATTGCATCTGCCTTGACCCATGAAGTGTGAACCCCTTGGGGGTCTGAAATTGTGATCAAGAGATTTGAATCAACTGGAGCCGAAGCCCGATCTATCCACACCGCTTTTCCTACTGTGTCAGGGAAAACTTGCTCGGCTTGAATGTGAAGAAAGCCTTCTGAAGTCTCCGGTGTGGAAACTTCAGAAGACGACTTCTTCATATCAAACCCAGCGGCTTAATCCTGAACTCACTCTGACACGATTGAGGTCAGGAGTTAGTTACTGGTTAAGCGTGTGATTCCACCGTGAACTTTGCGATGTTGCTCGCCGCAATCGAAGGTGAAGAGAACACAAGCTGGAATCCATCAGAAACGCTACCAACACCGGTTGTTACGCCAGTAGTTGTCACAGTTCCACCAATTCCACAAGATGTAAAGGTTGGAACCCATGATGAGCTGTTATATGTAGCTGGAAGTTGGACATCGCATTGCATGATTGGCGTGTTGTTTGTGGTCTGATAAGCAGTGACCTTGAGGTACTTTCCAGCGCAGTCGTAGAGACCAGTGTGAGCGGTGTTTGCAGTGTTTGTATCTGTCACTGTCAAAGTATCGAGATCAAATGCGCCGGCTCCGCTCGCATTGATGAAAGTGTTTTGGGGGTTGATTGTGACGCTACCTGTTGCATCGCAAGCAACAGCTTGTGAAAGGCCTTGGCCGTATTCAACTGAGCTGCCGTTATTAAGTGTGATGCTTGCTGCGAAGGTTGAACCGAGGGCAGCGAGTGCCAATGCTCCTACAACGAGTGCTACTCGGTTGCGGCGCTTCTTTGGCGATGAACCTGAAGGTCCAAAGTTTAGAATCTCCATTTTTTGACTCTTTTCTTGTGTCAGTTGTATTTCGCTTGAGGGGTCTCGAACGAACTAGCCGTTGGGGCTACTTGGTGCTGGGGTTGATGATGAACTTGGTGAAGCTGATGGTGCTGGTGTCGACGCTGGCGTTGCCACCACTGCCGACGGGTTGTTCACTGTTTCCACCGTTACACGACCTACGGTCGCTGCATCGATATCAACAGTTTGTGACGGATCAACATAGAAGGTCACATCTGCAGACGATGGAGACAATGGAGTTCCGTCATAAACGGAGACACCTGATGTCTGCACCGAAGCAGCAGCTTGCATTACTCCAGAGAGTGGATCCCCCACGCCATCGAGATATGCGAGCTGTAGCGCTGCAGGGTCGCTGATGTTTCCAACTGTTTGAGAGTTGGGAACTGCGATCTGCAAAACCGTTGATCCAGGAATCGAACCGAACGGAATCTCTTGTCCTGCCATATTGATCAAGCGCACTCGAAGCTTGGAATCTTGGCAGCCTTGTAGATTGAAATGCGAAACTGTTACTGAACGCACGCGGAAAAATCCTGCTGTGCTATCTGCTGGAGTTGGAGCTGAGTGCCACTCTTGATTCATTGCGACATAAACCTGGTTGTCACATGAGACTGCTTGTTCTGAACCCTGTCCGAATGTAAGTGCGCCACTTCCCACGGTGATCGAAGCAGCGAATGTTGATAGGACAAAAGGAACAATCGCGGCAACGCCGACACCGACCAAGATCTTGTTGCGATTTTTACCGGAGCCGCCAAAGCGAGAGGTAACTCGACCGCTGAGTGGTGAATTCAATCCACCGTTCATTTGGCGCTCCTTTCTTGTTCAGGCGTGACTGGTCTAAATCCTAGGGTTAGGACTATGGATTAGAGCAGCGACAAGGCTATCGAATTCGTAGACTCTCTGTCTACGCGCAAAATCCCGATCTAAGGCTTTTTCGCCAAATTCAGAGGTACTTTGACCAGGCCTTCTTCGAGCCCCAGGGCTGAAATTTCGACGGTTTGGCTTGCGCAGGAATCTCCACACAGAGATTCGTTCAAGGTCGGGGCGCTGACCCCCACGATTTTCAACGACAGCGAGGCCCCAGCCACTCGCCCGCCGCTTATGAGTCGAAGACCCTGCGGGGTGCTGAGCGCTGATGAAATCTGGCTAGCCGAGCCTGAAAGCAGCACTGTTTGGGCAGAACTTTGGTTTGCCAGGATCCCAGAAGATAGGGAGCCGACTGAAATTTGAGCTCCGTGGGCCTCCATACAGAGAAGAAGGGAGTCGCCGCTCGCAATGACTACTGGTGAAATCGATGCCAACGTAGCTCGCGGATCCACTTTGATCACTCCAGGAACATGAACAAGGATCTTTGAATCTTTGATTGAGGTTGGCGAAGGACTCGGAGAGGCCGAGGAAGATTCGGTGTTATTCGGAAGATAGGTGATGGAAGCTTGAGGCGCCGGGCTCGATGTAGCGTCAGGAGTCGCGCTAGGAGTTGGGCTTGATTGAGCAGTAACCGTTGAGGTATCTACCTGAATTGTGGGATTCTGATTTGGATTTTGAGGATCCGGAGAATTTGTATCCGCCAAGGAAGGCAACATTCTCGTAATTGCGAACGCGATACCGCACGCAACAAGCACGCGCTTGCCGGCGCTGATCTGTCGCTGATTCACTCCACAAGCATAGAACAGGGCAGGTAAATCCTGTAGTTTCCCCTCATGAGCGATACTGCACCACGCCCGCGAGCTTCAAAAGCCCCAAAAAGCCCCAAGATTGATCGCGCAGCAGTTCTGCTCGCTGAAGTGAACTCCTGGGCTGCCTCTTTTGAGCTCACCAACGACCCCTATATCCGCGAACTCACCACAGCGCTGGCGACAGGCGAGGACCTAGCGGCGATTGCTGAATTCAATCCGCTCGACGCACTCCCCCGCCCCACACTTAAGACTGGCCACCGCAGCGTTTCGCTTAGTAACACTTTTTCAATTATTCGTAACGTGCTGGTTTTCTTACCAGTTGCCTTAACCTGGATCGCAATCAGCAAGTCCACAACCGCGTTCGCTGCTTACACCGAAGTGAATAAGGGTTCTGTTGTGAACTTCCTTGAATTTTGGCAAAACGGTTACGGCGTACTTTCAAAGTCCTGGACCATCGGTCAGGTCGCATTTCTAGATTTCATGATCATCATTACCGTCATTGGTCTAACTCTTGTGACTGCATTCATGAACAAATCGCGAATGGCAAAGCAAAAAGCTTATGCTGCCAAAGGTTCGGTGGCTCGCATGGAATTAGCTATCTCGATCAACAAATTCTTCTTTGGTGTTCGTACACCAACGACATCTGCAATCAATCAAACAACTGCAACCGCTGTCTCATCACTCAATGCCGCAGTGAAAAATCTCGGCGCAGCTAGCAAGGACGTCTTAACCAAGATTCGTGAAATCCCTTCTAACAAGCAAGTTCTTGCCGAATTAAAGAAGATGAATCAGAAGTAATGCGATACGAAGACGAACTCGAATCCGAGTTCACCGAAGATGTATCCGAGCAAGCAGGTTGGATGTATGCAGACCTCTTCCTTGCGATGATGGCACTTTTCTTGGCTACGATCTCGTTTGTACCCCAACTCACGAAAATGCCGCAAAGCACCTTGCAATCAAGCGCTGCATCTGTACCGCTCGGCAAGCAGTTTGATAAGGGTGCAAATCAGGTTTACTCGTCGTTTAATCCGCTCGCGATCCAAGCGGACATTGCGGCCTTTGAAAATAAGCAGAATTTTCCGCTCAACTCAACCGTTCTATACGCCCAAGTCATTGGCGGGTATAACCAAAAAACTCAGAGTGATAGTGATGGCTCTGTTGCGGCAATTGGATTCAGTATCAAACTCAAGAATTCATTGCCTAAAGTATTTGGTGCAACGAATTTTGACGCGAGTGGTTCATCCCAAATACCTGCCGGGTTCGTCTTGCTTCGTATGACCTTTATTCCCCCAGATTTAACGAGCAAGTAAAACTAAAGCCCCGTAAATGTAGGTGAGAAGACCGTCGTTCCGTTGATTGGTTGGATTGCAAATTGATCGACAACTCCGGTCTCTCCCGAAGGAATTGTCAAAGTTATTTGTGTAGCGCTGTTTACTGTAAATGGAACGATGTCTAAACCAGAGTTAAAGCTAATTGCGCGAATTGTTGACACACCGCCACTTATAAAGCCAGTTCCTGTTAACACTACTGTTGTTCCAGAAGCTCCTGATGTTGGAGTTATTCCAGTTACGGTAAGAACCGTTCCGTTAGTCTGAACTGAATTTATTCCGCCCCCCACTACTCCGCCACTAATTTGAGATGGAGTATTGGCAGGTGCTTGAACAGGTGACGGAATGTGATTCACATACACATAGAAGGTGAGTGTTGTAAGTTGAGAAGTCGCTTGACTGTAGTAGTCATCTTGACCTCGGGTGACTTGAACCACGCATGATCCTGCAGTTGCCGGCGTGACGATTGATCCGCTTATTGTGCAACCAGCCGTACCGGAAGAAACCAAACTGAATACCACCCCTCCAACTCCGGCACCGCCTGTGAAGTTAATTGGGAATGGTGATCCCGCAATTCCATATTGAGTCACGATGTTAATTGTTGGTTGTGATATCCGCGCTGGCGTAATCGAGACGGTGACATTGGGCGAAGCCGCCAAATAGTTCGCGCCAGCTGAGTAATAGACCGTGACGGTACAGGTGTCAGATGGGTTACCAATCAGCATTGTTACAAGCCCGGTCGAGTTCACCGAACAGTAACTATTTGAGGAGTAACTGTAGTTTCCATCGTGCACTCCACCACTGAGTGAGAGTGAGACTTGATCTGTTGATTGATATGCGGCGACAGAGGTCGCGGCTGTTGCTGTTTCGGTTCGCGGTGAGCGATCGACCGTGAAATTCACCGAGTTATAGGTTACTCGTGCATAGTTGTTGACTCCGCCGCTCTGCGTGAAACTCAGAGTTGTCGGCGTGAGCACATAAGCACCCGCATTGGTTGGGAAGGTGGTTGTTCCACCATTAAACGCGGTTCCAGTACCCGTATTGTCGGTTCCGTTTGCGTAAGCGTTACCCGTGATTGTGTACGCACTCACAGATACGGGATCGATCGCCGCATTACCAGTCACGGTCGCACTCTCAGTAAAGCTCTGGGCGCTTCCGGAGTAGGTAAGGCTTGGCGGAGCAACTGGTGTAATCACCAACGTGCCATAAGGATTGATTGTGAAGAGCCCGGTTGTATAGGTAATTGAGTAGTTCGCTGCATCTGCAGAAGGAGTAAAGACCGCCGCAGATGGCGTGATTGTGTAAGAGCCAGCATTCTGCCCAACGGTTCGAGTTTCGGTGACAGATACTGTGTCGCCGTTAAACAAACCAGGACTACCTGAGACAAGAACGCCAGTAAGGGCTGGATCGCTTGCTCCAAAATTCTTACTCACTGAAGCTGGGGCGATCGTGATGGGCTGCGGATTGACCGTCAACGTTGCGGCTGCGGTAGTCGTGGAGAGTGATGCTCCGGTATTGAGGCCAGCACTTCCGTCGGTATCAGTGACTATCACCCTAAACAAGTACCCAGACATTGAAACTGTTGCCAAAACAGTTGTGTAGTTTCCTGAAGTCGAGTTAGTACTTCCGGTAGCAACGTTCTGCCACGGACCGCTAACCGACGTTTCATATTGCCACTGGAAAGTTCTCGTTAATGTTGAAATCGCCGTATTGGTATCAGTAAAAGTAACGGCTGTACCAGCTGTAGTAGTGATGCTATTTGGAGCAGTCACAACGGGCGCCACTGAGAGATAGGCAAAAATCACAATGCCTGAACCTCCGCGGCCAGCATAACTTGCGATATTCGAAGTTCCGCCACCGCCGGAACCAGTTCCCGCCGCACCGTTACCTGCTTGCACGCTGCTTCCGTCGATTGAACTTCCCTTGCCACCGATTCCACTGCCACCGGCGCCGCCGCATGCATAGGTTGTTGCACGCGTGGCTCCGCCACCACCTGCTGCGTAGTACTGAGCGCTTCCCGTAATGCTGCTCTGAGTGCCTGCTCCACCGGCGCCACCTATTGGATACGAAGTAGCAGTGCAATACGGAGTTGCGTTTGGCGTTGCACCGGCACCACTTGAACCGCCTCCGCCACCACCTGCTTGCAAATATCCGCTGGATCCATTTGTCAGCGCACTTCCACCAGAATTACCTTGACCAGAAGTGCCTGATCCGTAACCGCTGGCGCCTACTTGCCCTACAGCTCCGCCACCTGAACCACCTGCATTTCCCGAGTAATAATAAGGAGAGGAGTTATTTCCGCTACCGCCGCCACCGCCGCCGACAGCCGTGACCGAGTTAAAAATCGAATTGCCACCGTTTGTGCCCGCCCCAGAACAAGAAGAAGCAAATACCCCACTACCCGTCGTGGTGATTCCACCAATACCCACATTCACGGTGTAAACGCTAGAAGGCGTTAGCGTCATGGTTCCTTGCAACAGTCCACCGGCTCCGCCACCACCTGAAGCAAAATCATTGACGCTATCGGCACATCCGCCGCCACCGCCACCGGCAACGGCCAAATAACTCACCTGCGATATCCCTGTAGGAGCTGTGTAACCACCAGTTGCGGTCAAATAACTTCGTGGGAAAGTCACAACAGTGACACCATTTGTCGTTACAGCGCTCTTGATATCACTCCACGTCGGAGCATTAGATTGAAGCACCAAGTTGCTCGAACTTGCTGCTCCACTCACGTGATTATAGAAATATGAGCCAGAGCCTTCATTGAAATCAAAATAATCAACGAGGTTTGCGGCCACACCAGAGTCGTAGGCGCCATAAGTCGTCATATCGCCTTTGATATCGGTCTGAGACAACGTGGTGTTGTAAATCTTTACCTCATCGACCTTGCCGTTCCAATATTCAGTGTACGGAACTGAGCCATTGTTGTATTGAGTACCGATGCGAAGGTTTTGCCCCGTTGCGGTTGTAGCTACGGAATAACTATTGGAGCCATCAACGTAAGAGCCATTCAGGTAAAGAGCGCCCGAGCCGCCAGAGTAATGAAGTACCGCAATGTGGTACCACTGCCCTGCTTGAATAGTGACGTTAGAAACCGCAGAACTGCTCGTCCAGTTGTCGCCTAATCGAATCTGTCCCGAAGAATTTACGCCGATATCAAATCCACTAGCTCCACCGCCACCTTGTGAAATCGCTTCCATGAAACCGCTGGCCGGTAATGTGTTGGCATAGATCCACGCCTCTACGGTGAAGTTATTTGCTCCTGTTGGAATCGGGCGATTGCCAGCTTCGGCATACTGTGAGCTGGCCGAGTTGAAGCTACCTGCGTAATCCGTAGGTCCGCTAGGGGTGACCACAATGGTCATGTTCACGGCACTCACACTTCCTTGCGCATCCACCGCTTCTACCGTGATTGGGTATGTGCCGGCCGATGCAGTGGCTCCGACCGTTACTACGCCAGAACCAGTCACCGTAATTCCGGTAAGCGAGAGACTGGAGTTAGATGTTGGAGCAATCCAGTACGCAGCGACCGAAGTACTCGAACCACTCTTGAGCGAAGTTGTCGCAGTCGTTGATTGCGTGAGAGTGCTTCCTGCAGGTGTCTGCAGATACGCGTTAGAAGTGGTGAGAGAGCTCAGGTTGCGGACATACAGTTCGTAACCCATCTTGCGATTGAGGCCAGTCTGAGGAGATTGGCAACAACCAATATAGTCACCGGCCTGGTACGAACCAGGTGATGAGCCAAATCCGATTCCGCCGACGACGTCGTTTGAGGTTTCATCATATGTTCCGTTTTCGTTGTAACCGAGACCGATACGAGCTTGCTTATTTCCGCCACCGGTGTAGTTAAGGGCAAGAAAGCTGATATATGTTTGAGTTGAGAAAACGTTATTACCAACGACGGAGTACGGGTTTTCACTGCTGGAATAACTGGTTGCTACTTGCCTAATTGCGCATCGATATGAGTTCGTAAAGAGGTAAACCAATGTCGTGGAAGCGGTCGGACAGTTTGATCCGGTTGAGTAGGTATAGCTCGAGAGGTTGAGTCCACCAGGATTTCCCGAATTGTTTGTACCGATAGCGGTCGATTCATCCATTCGCTCTTCCCACATAAAGCCATAGGAGTTGTTAGAAGGGAATCTACCTCCGCCATAACTTGTAGGAATATCGGGATAGTTGACCAGGACCTGATTGGCAGGAGTGTTGGCAAAGGTATCAAACTTGGCATTTTCATCGTAGTTGCCACCTGGGCAAGCAGCTGCGGCAGAGTTTCCGGTGCTACAGCTCGGGACTCCTGAGTTAGAAAGCAGCGGCCCAGTGTCATTCGGATTGAGCGTCGTCGTATTGGTCCAATACGAGGAACTGTAGTTAAAAGTAGTACTTGCGCTCTGATTGTTTGAACTGCCTTTCATGGTGAGCATCCAGCCGCCACCATCAAGGTTGCTATCCATTAAGCAGTAAACCTTTTCAGACGTATATCCAACCGTAATCCAATACAAGCCATTTGTATTTGTACCTGTTACAGCTTTAATCTCTGATGCAGAAGTGCCTGGGCAGTACTGGCTTGATCCGATCACGCAACCCGTGCCAAATGCCATCGCACTCGTTGCAAGATTGCTCTGAGGAACTATCACTGCACTTGAGGTACATGTAGTTGAAGAAATGGCTGCTGCCCCAGAGACACACGACGAATTTAGTGTCCAATACAGACCAATAACAGCACCGCCAGATTGTTGGTGATAAAAGATTTGAATCGGATAGATGTTTCCCGCCGTAACACTGATCGAGCCGGAAGAGTTGAATGGATTTATCGATGACGCTTGAGTCTGGTAATTGTTAATAACGTTAGCAGTGCCACCTATATTGAGAACAAAGCCATCATCGCTTGAGTCGTAGAAATCGATGGTTCCCGTCACTGGCGCCAAGAGATAGCCAGAAATCATTGCTGAAAATTTATCTATATTTCCGCCATTGACGGTTCCGCAGTTACTTAACGTTGTAGTGCCATTGTTGGGACGAGAACCACTCCAGTTGTAGTTCACTGTGGGAAGAATGATTGAGCCACAAGACTCCGTTGCTGTGACTGAAATTGGAGGCGTGGCGGAGGTGTTGGAACCCCAGTCTTCATTTTTGAAAATCGCGAACAGCCCATTACTAGTTGCAGAGCTCGTCAACGCTGCTGCCTTAGATGCCTGTCTTGCCGGAAGGGCTTCGGCCGACTGCATTGGGAGCAATGAAGCACAAACTGTTGACACCATAGTACCGATGAGAACCAGAGTTAATTTCTTTGCAAAGCCTCTCAAGTAGCTGTTCGAACCTGCGAACAATTCAAACCTCCTGGGTGCTACTTCGTGGCCTTGTTATATTTTCAGTCTAATAGATGAAAAGTACAGAAGACAAAATTGCAGGCCTCAGAAATTCAGATTTTCTACTAAAGACCAGTAAATGTCTGAGTGAGGACCGAAGTTCCATTGACAGGCTGGATCACAAACTGGTCCACTACCCCAGCTTCGCCCGCCGGCAGGGTAAGGGTCACTTGGGTCGGACTATTGATAACAAATGGAACAAGGTCTAGCCCTGAATTGAACGAGATAGTGACGATGTTCGAGACGGTTCCTGTCTCAAAGTTAGTGCCAGTCAGGACGATTGTTGTGCCGGCTATACCTGTGGTTGGAGTCATTCCAGTAACTGTCAAAACTGTAGATCCGGTTGTCTGCACATTGTTAATGCCACCGCCGCTGACTCCACCCCCAATGCCATGTGTGCCAACAGGGGCAACATACTGATTCACATACGACGTGAAGATATAGAAAGAAACAGTTGTTGCGGTGCCGGTATCGACTTGGTAATCCAAATCTGCTGCTTGAACCGGCGTAATGCTGCAGGTTCCGGCCGATGTAACTCGAAGTGCAGCCCCGGTGACGGAACAACCAGAGGCAGTTCCACCCGAATTAAAGGTGTAAGAAATTGTTCCGCTTCCTGCACCACCGGTTGTCGCGAGAGTGAACGGATTGCCCGGAATATATATTGCAGACGTAGTCGAAAGAATTAGCGGTGTTGGGATCGAAAGCGCTTTCACAGTCACTGTGATGGTTGGCGAATACGAGGCTGTCACCAAATTGGTAGCAGTATCCGTGTCAATTACTGCAGCCCGGAATAAATATAGGGCAGAGCTGGAGAGGCATACCCCGCCGGTGTTGAGTCCGCATCGAATCACAAATGTATAGCTCAATGTTGGTGAACTGTTGCCGCTTGATGAATTCGCTCCAGCTGTTGCGGTTGCAGTTTCTAGAGCCCAGCTGGTTCCGCCATTAACCGATACCTGCCATTGGGTTGTTCGTGAGAAGTTAAATACCGTTGCAGTTTCAGTCAAAGTGATTGACGTTCCGGAGTTAACGGTCATCGAATCGTTCACTGCATCCAAGTTCGTAACGATGATTGATGGCGAGAGGTACTTCACGATGACAACGCCAGAACCACCCTTGCCAGCTTTGCCATTTACATAATTAAGGCCAGTGAGACTGTCATTGAAGCCAGAGCCACCACCGCCAGAACCAGTATTGGCAGCACCATCACCAGCGCCATTAGAGTAAGTAGTGGAGCTGATGTAATTGGCCCCTCCAGCACTACCTGCTCCACCAATGATGGTTGAACCACAACCCCCGCCAGCTCCCGCAACGTTACCTAGGTCGTTCAACGTGGAATTCGAATCGACACCGCCACCGCCGCCAGCCGCGTAGCAAGCCGATGCGGTATTAAGTGCAATGGCTACGGTTGTTCCAGCGCCGCCATTGCCTGCTGTGGTGTACTTGTAATTCGGCGAACGCCCACTCGGCGTAGAAGTTGTTGTGCCCGAAGTCGCATCTCCCCCAGAACCGCCACCGCCACCGCCACTCCAGTTTGCAGGACCTACGCCAGCCGAATTATCTGTTCCGTATGCTCCATTGTGAACTGCGTAGGTAAATCCAGGGTAGGCAGCAACATAGGATCCAGTTGGAAGCGGGGTGCAATATCCAGATCCGCCGTCCTCACCACCGGAGGACCCTCCGGTTGAGCCGCATGTTCCAGAGGTTCCGGCCCCTCCCGCTCCGGCAAATCCGCCTCCGGAAGCCGAGTAGGTGGTGCCGCCAAATCCAAATGACGAAGTCCCGCCTGCGCTTCCCCTGTTGCCATTAGTTTCAATCGCACCACCAGCTCCTACAGAAATAGTTGCTGACAGTCCTGTAAGTGTCAATGCCGTGCCTGTATTTGTATAGAGCAGTTCTCCTGCACCTCCGCCACCTCCAGCACGCTCACCTCCCGCACCTCCGCCACCAACTATCAAAATCTGTGCGTTTGTTACGCCAGTAGGGATAGTCCAAGTACCGCTGCCAGATGTAAATTCAACCGCACAGTAGCCTCCACCTGGAGCGCCAGTTAAATAAGTGTTTCCAGTGACTGTTTCACTACAACTTGAAACTGACGTCGTCGTCGACGCATTCGCTCCATTAAAGGTGCCGTCGCCTGAATAAACAGCACTAACCGTTTGGACACCAGCACTGAGAGCTGTGTAAGTACAGGTAGCGGTAGAAGAGCTCACGCTGGCGCTCGAACATGCGCTAATTCCATTCACGGTGAAGGCGACTGTGCCACCTGGTGCAACAGATCCAGTTGGATTAAGCGTCGCAGTCAATGTCAGTGCATTTGATGCACCGGCTACTACAGCTGCCGTTGCCGAGACAGACATCGTGATGGATGCCTTACCGGGAGTCACGCTACTTGAAAGAGATTGCGAGGACGCGTAATTGCCCGCGCCGTCAGTAAAATAGGCAGTAATTAAGTACGGGTTTGTAGTTGCGGGGGTCCAGGCGCAACTTGCCTGACCGCTTGCATTCAGCGAACCAGTAGTACATAAGGTGTTGTTAGAAGCGTCTTTAAAAGTCACCGTTCCTGTTACTGCCAAAAGACTTGCGGAGCTGACTGTCGCAGTAAGCGTGTCAGGTTGGTTGTAAAAAGCTGCACCCGATGTGAATGTAGTCGTTGCGGACGCTTGTGAGACGGTTGTCGCGATCGTGTTTGTGTACGTTGCGCCGACTGAGTCAGTAACAGTGACGCTGACATTTTGAACACCCACAGGCAATCCCGTGACATACAAGTAAACGTATCCGGATGATGCAGTGCTGGTATCTAGAACATAAAGCGAACTTGCGGGAGCTGAGAAGGTGAAGGGTCCTGTTCCGGTTCCCGAACTAACTTGAATGTATCCAGCGCTATTGGAATTATTTCGAATTCCATAGGTTGCGGTTCCGGGATAGGCGGGGGCGGCTATTGCACGATTGACAGTCAGAATTGCTGCAGCGGTAGTAGTGGTTTCGGTAAGGCCATTAGTGTCGGAATCAACCGCAATAACACGATACTGATAGCTATTCATTGAATAAGTGAGGGTTGGGGTTACATAGCTGCCATCCGATCGCACTTGACCAAGTCCTGCGGATCCACTCATTGTTCCGTTTGTCGCAACACCATTAGGGGCAGTGTTCCATGTGGATCCATTGTCGGTTGAAACCTGCCATGTATAGGTTCGTGTGACGCCACTTGGAACGGTGTTTGTGTCTAGGAAAGTTGCAGTCGCGCTAGCAGTAGAAGTGACATTGCTTGGGTCGGCGACAACCGGCAGAGCGTTGATGTATTCAACGGCGATCAGACCCGTTCCGCCTGCACCAGCCGCGATCGCAGAAGTTCCGCCACCACCGCCACCACCGCCGGAACCGGAGTTTGCAGTTGCGTCACTTCCTGTTGGAGTTGATCCATAGCTGCTCGTGGAGTTTGTGTAATAAGAGGCGCTTGTTCCACCAGCTCCGTTACCTCCTGCTGCCAGAAACGCACCGCCATAAACCGGATTTACTACTCCACTACCGCCTAAAGCTGGCGGGCTAACAGCTGTTGGATCTGCGCCTGCTCCACCAGCTCCTCCACCACCTCCAGATCCAAAGAAAGCGGATGCGGCGTTACCACCAACATTTCCTTGTCCAGACGTGCTACCACCACCTACTCCACCAGTGCCTGAGTAATAACTGCCTCCGCCACCGCCAGAACCACCACTTACTCCGTTGACAGTTCCAGTGTTTGCAAGGCTTTTACCTCCGCCTGCACCGCCACCAACCGATTGAGCAAGCGATCCAAATTGTGAATTAGTACCACTGAGACCTAAGCCCCAACCTGTACTGAAGGCACCGCCACCGTAACCAGCTGCACCAACGATGATTGGTACGTAAGAACCCGCAACGAGGGATGTATTTCCAAAGAATTGATAACCACCAGCACCTCCGCCGCCACCGACATAACCGGTTTTGTCGGTTTGCGCGGAGCCGCCGCCACCACCAGCCACTACTAGTACAGACGCTGAGGTAGCAAGCGTCGGAACTTTCCAGCCGCCGAAGGGGTTGAGGTAAGAGCGACTAAAAGAGATACATGTATGCCCGCCTGTCGAACACGATTGTGCTGTTCGTAGATCTTGACTAGTTGTAGTGCCGTGCAAGGTTAAGTCATACAAGGCGTTTGTAGCTGGCGCTTTAGAATACTGAACTGAACCCACAACATCATTGAAATCGTAATAGACCGCCAACGTTGAACTCTGTGCTGGGTTCATCCAGGTATTCATATCTGTAGCGATCTGAGTTCCGCTCCGCACAGAATCCCAATATCTAAATTCATCGATTTGACCACTGAAATCATAAGTTCCTGAAAAATTTCCACCTATATATAGCTTCGCTTGATTAGTGGAGATCGTTGTTGTTGATGAAAGTGTTGTCTGAATTGTGGCCGTTCCATTGAAGTAGCCGATAAAAGTTCTTGACGAACTATCGTAGGTAAAAGCCAAGTGCTGCCATTGATTCAGTTCGACGGGACCCAACTGCAAGCTACCCCATTGCCCTGAATTTTGATCGTAATATTGCGCGCTCCAGTTGCCGGCGTAGCACAGGAGCATCCACGAAAAGTCCGACGGTGTACTAGTCGTTCCATTCCGTTCCCACACATGCTCCTCGGTCAAGCATGTGTTAGATGAAGGCTTTACCCATACCTCGTTAGTAAAAGTACTTAGACTCAACTGTGAAATGTTTAAGAAATCTGTATTTTCATACGTAGTAGATCCGTCAAAGGTGAGAGCTGTATCAATAGCGCTTCCTGGAACAATTCTATTTTGTGTGACAGTTAAGTTTGCTATTGAATCGGTGTATGTAAGTGTGTATGCAGTGCCTGCTATCCCGCGAACTCCCAAGTTGCTAAACGTCGCAACACCGTTGACTGTATTCACCACTGTAGTACCAACTAAGGTTGCACCTGAAGAAATTGTTGCGGTCACGGTGTCCGTCACACCAGTTTCAGGATTTGAATTGGCGTCGGACAAAGTCAAGACAGGCTGTTGCAGGAAACTTATTCCGTTAGGGGTACCCGCTGCGACTGTTGACAGAACCATGTTCGCTGTGGGACCGGGTGAAACCCTGAGGGTTTCGCTCGTTGAGCTCAATCCAGATCTCGAAAAAGTTAGCACATAAGCAGTATTCACTATTCCTGTCAGAGAGAGTCCTGCGTATGTGGCCGTTCCCGCCACTGCATTAATCGTCGTAGTGCCGCCAAGATTTCCTGAATAACCGGATGTAATGGAAACAGAGACTGCGCCGGAATCAGACACTACGTTTCCGCCGGAATCCTCGACATAAACAATTGGTTGCGGGTTCAGCGCAGCACCAGCAACTGTTGGTGAATTACTTGTGTTAGCTAAGACTAATTTGGTTGCGGCACCTGTTGTCACGGTTAAAGTTTCATATGCGACGATCGATCCGCATGTGAAACTTAAGACGTACTGAGTGTTATTTGTTCCATCAAGAGACAAGTCTGTGAAAGTTGCTACGCCAGATACTGGAGTGACTGACTTAGTACCATTAAGCGTTCCGCCGTTGTTGCTATAAATCGCAGCAACGACAGCAGTTGAATCACCTGATGCTGTATTGCCATACGCGTCTTGCAATGTGAATTTTGGCTGTGTGGTGATAGTAGCACCCGATGGTGTACTCGACGAAATTACTTGTGTTTTATACAGGTTCGATTTCGGTCCAGCAGTTACATTGATTGTAAAAGCATTTGTACTGACGCTCTGAGAGTTAGAGTCAGTCACCGTCATTGATTCGGAGTAAGTTCCAACAGTTGTTGGGGTTCCTGAAAGCACACCGTTAGTTGAGTTGGTGAGCGTCACTCCAGTGGGAAGTGATCCTGAAGTGTTGAATGTATACGGAGTCTTACCGCCACTGACTAATGAATTGCCAGTAAAACTTAATGAATAAGGTGTGCCCGCCGTAGCAGACAATCCTGTTGAAGGCGTTGTTATCGACAGGGCGCTTGCTAACGTTAGTGTCGCGATGTTTGAAGTAACATTCGCGGTTGTTCCGTTCAATGAATTCGTAATAGTGACTTTATACTGATCATTATTCGCATAATGCGCAGGATCTAAGTTGTAAGTCGAACTCGTCCCACCAGTTCCGTAGGTGACATTTGAAAAACTTCCAGTACCACCTGGATTGACCTGCCACTGATAACTAAGTGTTCCGTTACCTGTAGCTGTAACACTCAGAGACGCCGACTGCGGTGAAGTTTTCGACAAGTTAGAAGGTTGGACTGAAATCGTTGGGGTATTTGCGGCCGGGTTTGTGGTGAAAGCAACCCGCGTAGATTCGGAGCTGCTGTTGTAATTCCCGCTTCCTACGCTGGTCAGGCCCGCATAATATGTTGTTCCAGCGCTCAACCCAGTTACTGTTCCACCCGAAGAAAAGTTAGTCCAATCTGAGCCAAACTGAGTTCCACCACTAGATGCCGTCCAAATGCGCAACGTAGTCGACGCTGCATGGCTATCCGCTGTAAAAGATACAGTTGCCGATGTTGTGTTGTTCGATACAGGGTTCGCCGAAATTGATGTGGGTGGTGAAAGCGTTGCAGTAAAAGTAAAAGTGACTTGGGCGGAGTTGCCTGACGCCGCATAAACCGAATCTGCTGACCTTGCCGCAGTCACCAAGCAAGTTCCCACGCCCGAAGAGCTAAGTGTTGAATTGCTGCTGTTATAAGAGCAGGTTGTTGAAGTTCCATTGCTTACACTGAAGGTGTAAGCACCGCTTCCATTTCCTCCGGAAGCCGTGAGTGAAACCGTGGTAGATGTTGAATTTGTTGTTGTGGAGTTTGTAATCGAAACTGTACTAGTTTGGGGAAAATTTGAAAATGCCATGCAGTAAAGTCCAATTTGATCCGTTCCGGCACCAAATCTTCCATACAGCCCTGTCGCATATGAACCTGAAGCGCAGGTCAAAGTGACACTACTTCCACCACTCGTATAACCATATTTGCTGCTGGTAGTAGAAGTTCCAGTCCCCGGAAAAGTGGTACACGTAAACGTAAAACCTTCCGCGTACACCCCACTGCTTCCATTAGTGCCATTTGTGTAAATCGTTATTGAAGTGATCACACTGCCTGAAGCACATTCACCACCGCTGGGAGCTGTCGAGTTCATGGAGCCACCATTGGTGAATACGATTTCTCCACCAGATACGCCCGTCGTACCATCTGTATGGACTTGTGCGCATGAGTAGCCAAGTGCTGTCATGTAACTGGTATTGCCCGAACTACCCCACATGCCAAACATCGCATAAGAATTTATATAGGCACATGATGCTGGCTCATTGTTGGTGCCACCGCCAGTTCCTCCAGCACTACCAACATCGACTTGGGTTTGAGATGCAGTGGCAGCAGTACTTGCATTCGCCGGACTCGCAGGCAACCACAGCGCCGATGGCACAATCGAAATAACAGATGCTGCTAGCAAGTAAGTAAGCCACCGAGAGATGCGACGGCCAAGGCGCGAATTTTGCCTCAACACAACACCTCCCTTACTGCCGATGGCTAGACAGAAAGTTTACGGGGGTGAGAGAGGGTGAATCTACTGCTTGTTTTTGTGACTGCCGTCGCAAAATGGCTTCTCTTGCGAGAGCCCGCAGCCGCAAAACTTAGGGTTTTCTAGAGTTTCGACCAGGTTGCCGTCGGCATCGACCAAGTCCACATTGCCAGTGACTCGAATAGAGCCACTGTTGGGATTAATGAATACCTTTGGATTTTCCATAACCGTGAAATTTAGTCGAGGTAATCGCGCAGGACTTGTGAACGCGATGGGTGACGAAGCTTCGACATGGTCTTTGATTCGATCTGACGAATACGTTCGCGAGTAACTCCGTAGACCTTACCGATCTCATCGAGTGTCTTTGGTTGACCATCGGTCAAACCAAAACGCATCGCAACTACTCCAGCTTCACGCTCTGACAGAGTGTCGAGAACTGAGTGAAGTTGTTCTTGCAAGAGTGTGAATGAAACTGCATCTGCAGGAACAATTGCTTCAGAGTCTTCGATCAAATCACCGAACTCAGAATCTCCTTCTTCGCCAAGTGGTGTGTGAAGTGAGATTGGCTCACGGCCATACTTCTGAACTTCAACAACCTTTTCAGGAGTCATATCGAGCTCTTTAGCCAACTCTTCTGGGGTCGGTTCGCGACCAAGATCCTGAAGCATCTGGCGCTGAACACGAGCAAGCTTGTTGATGACTTCCACCATGTGGACCGGAATACGAATGGTACGAGCCTGGTCAGCCATCGCACGTGTGATCGCCTGACGAATCCACCACGTTGCGTAAGTCGAGAATTTATAACCCTTGGTGTAGTCGAACTTTTCAACTGCGCGAATCAGACCCAAGTTACCTTCTTGAATGAGATCCAAGAAGAGCATGCCACGACCGGTGTAACGCTTGGCGAGCGAAACAACCAGGCGCAAGTTCGCTTCGAGCAAGTGGTTCTTGGCGCGACGACCCTGAATGATCAGTTGCTCGTACTCGCGCTTGAGCTTCTTATCAATCTTCTTGTCGTGGGCAATTTTCTCTTCAGCAAAAAGTCCTGCTTCAACCTGGAGCGAAAGTTCAACTTCCATCTCAGCGTTAAGAAGAGGCACTCGACCAATGAGCTTCAAGTAATCTTTCACTGGGTCAGCGGTAGCACCCGCGGTCAGAACGGTCTGTGCTGGTGCATCATCTTCTTCTGAATCTTTAATGGTGAAGGCGTTCTCTTCGTTCTGAGATTCTTCCGCGACGTTAACAACGCGGATCTCGGCCTTCTCTTCGTCGCCTTCTTCTGCTTCTTCAGCGATGATCTCTTTGACTTCTTCAATAAGCGTGTCGAGATCTTCGAGTTCAATCTCTTCTAACTCAACATCGCCATCAACGGCTTTTTCAACCACACCAGCAGCAGCTGGCTTTGGTGGATTCTTGGCAGCTTCTTCTGCAGCCTTGCGAGCTTCGATCTCTGCCTTTGTTGGAAAACGGCGTGGACCGCCAGATGCCTTCTTTTCTGCAGCAGCTTGTTCTTCAGCAAGCTTTGCTGCCTTCAGTGCTTCTAGTTCGGCTTTTGTTGGAAAACGGCGTGGACCTGCTGAAACTTTTTTCGCTGCAGCTTTCTTAGCTGGGGCTGCTTTCTTAGCAGCAGCCTTCTTGGCTGGTGCAGCTTTCTTTGCTGCTGGCTTAGCAGCTGCTTTTTTAACTGGCTTTGCAGGTGCAGCCTTTGTTGCGGATGTTGCTTTCTTCTTAGTTGCTGAAGAAGTTGTTGTACTGGCAGCCTTTTTGGGCGCACGAACTACAGCCACGGAACATCCTTTTGTTTGCCTGGCCTAACTTCACTGACCAGTGGAATCGATACCCATATTATAACTTGTCCACAGGGCACGCCGTAGCATATCTCCCATGGTTTCCACCTCAATCAGGAAGCCATCGTGACCAAAGGGCGAGTAAATCACCTCAAGCGGACGGGCTGTAGGAGTGAGTTCGACAATCTCTTCCTGTAACCGAAGCGGGAAGAGTCGATCCGTATCAAGCCCCACCACGCTCACCGGGATAGTGATGCCAGCTAGCGCCGCCGCAACTCCCCCGCGACCTCGACCGACATCGTGCGAATTCATCGCCTCGGTCAGAGCAATATAGGTATTGGCGTCGAAGCGCTTTGCCAGCTTCGCTGCCTGATGATCCAAATACGACTCGACCGCATAACGTCCGGTCTCATCGCCCTGAAGCTCGCGCCCAAAGCGCACATCCATCTCGGATTCGGTGCGATAGGTCAGGTGCGCAATTCGGCGAGCAATTCCCATACCTTCGATCGGTCCGCGCTCTTGCTCGTAGTAATCCCCGCCATTGAAATATGGATCGCTTTTAATTGCACGGATTTGAATCGACGCTGCTCCGATTTGATCGCCCGTGGCAACCGCAGATGAGCCAATGGTGCAGATTGATTTCACTCGATCTGGATGATCAATTGCCCACTCGAGTGAACGCATTCCGCCGAGTGAAGGACCAACCGCCATCACATAGCTCTTAATTCCAAGCAGGTCGGTGAGCGCTAATTCTGCTGCGACCATATCCCTAATGGTGACTGTTGGGAATCGTGATCCCCAGCGCTTGCCATCAGGTGCGAGTGAGGATGGCCCCGTACTGCCCTGGCATCCCCCGATAACATTCGGACAAATAATAAAAAATTTATCGCTATCAAGTGGCGCACCTGGACCAACAATGGAAGGCCACCAACCCGGCACATCAGACCAGCCAGTCAGCGCGTGATTAACAAGAATTGCATTGTCGCGGCTCTCATTAAGAACGCCCCAGGTTTGATAGGCGATGGTGATATCCGGAAGTACTTCACCAGATTCCAAGGTGAGATCACCGATTTTTGCAAACAACCGATCACCGGGTGCGTGGTCTTCTAACCATGCCCCGGTAACCGGTTGCTCGACTTTTTCGCTCATCCTGCAAGTATTGCGTGCCTATTTGGCCGCAGCAAAACCTCCAGCCAGATCAGCGAGGATATCTCTGATATTTTCTAGGCCAACTGAAAGGCGAACCAAACCAGGAGTCACTCCTGCGGTCACTTGCTCGTCGGCGGTGAGTTGTGAGTGGGTCGTAGATGCTGGCTGAATCACAAGGGAGCGAACATCACCGATGTTTGCCACATGTGAGTGCAGCTTAAGAGCCTCGACAAACTTGGTACCTGCTTCTAGGCCACCCTTGATTTCAAAGGAGAGCACGGCGCCGGTTCCATGTGGTGCGTACTTCTTAGCAAGTGCATTCCACGGAGATGTTGGTAAGTTCGCGTAGTTCACTTTTTCCACTTGCGGATGGCTCGCTAGAAATTCTGCAACAGCTTGTGCATTTTGCACATGGCGCTCAATGCGAAGTGAGAGAGTCTCAAGGCCTTGAGCCAGCAACCATGCATTGAATGGGCTGACAGCAGCGCCAGTGTCGCGAAGCAGGGTCAAGCGAATCTTGAAGATGTAAGAAAGGTTCGCGCCAAATGCAGAACCAACTCCGAGTGCTTGCGCATAAACCAAGCCGTGATAGCTAGGGTCAGGTTGATTAAAGCCAGGGAACTTTGCGGCTTGCTTGGCGTAGTCAAAGTTTCCAGAATCAACGATGGCGCCTACCACGGAATTTCCGTGACCGGACAAGAACTTGGTGGCAGAGTGAACAACCACATCTGCGCCGTGTTCAAATGGGCGAATCAAAAATGGTGTCGCCACTGTGTTATCGACGATCAGCGGAACGCCATTCTCGTGCGCAATCTTTGCCACTGTCTCGATATCCAAGAGATCGTTCTTTGGATTAGAGATCGTCTCGCCAAAAAAAGCCTTCGTATTTGGACGAACTGCCTTACGCCATGACTCAGGATCATCCGGGTTTTCGACGAAGGTGACATCGATGCCGAACTTCTTCAAGGTGTAGTGGAACAAGTTATACGTTCCGCCATACAAACTTGGTGAAGAGACAATGTGATCGCCGGCTTCTGCCACATTCAAAATTGCATAGGTAGTAGCTGCCGAACCGGAAGCTACGAGAAGTGCCGCGACTCCGCCTTCGAGTGCTGCAATACGTTGCTCAACTGCATCCTGTGTTGGATTCATCAAGCGGGTGTAGATATTTCCAAGTTCTGCTAATCCAAAGAGATCGGCAGCATGCTTGGTATCGCGAAATGTGTACGCAGTTGTTTGAAAGAGCGGCAGTGCGCGTGCACCGGTTGATGGATCAGGAACTTGGCCCGCATGAATTTGGCGAGTTTCAAATGATGCTTGAGTTGAATCGAATCCTGCTGACATGTCATTACCTCCAGTAAGTAAGAGGGGTGCACAGAGATCGGTAAAAAAGTGAGGACGACCCACTCAACTACCGGGTCTGATGTGACCCACGCTTGTCAACTGCACTGTGCAGTTGACCTGGTCTTCACCCGGAGCACCCCACCGTGGTGGAGGGTTGCCGTCCATTAAGCCGGGGCTAAAACATGGAACTCGTGACCTGGTTAAACGATACCCGATTCTTGCCACTTCGATGTAATCGGCAATCTGCGATCCTTGCCGAACGCTCGACGCGAAATCTTGCTGCCAGGCGGATACTGACGACGCTTGTACTCAGCTCGATCCACCAAGCCAATGACTCTTGTTGCAAGCTCTTTGCTAAAACCTGCCGCCAAAATGCCAGCTAAGCCACCATCGTTTTCAATGTAGATAGTGAGAACTTGATCGAGCTCGGCATA
>Ga0007852_1000169_pt1 | contig 21849 bp, 19 predicted proteins | sample CryBogCBH28Sep08_FD_71227 | JGI IMG/M metagenome (GOLD analysis project Ga0007852, IMG submission 71227) | Freshwater microbial communities from Crystal Bog, Wisconsin, USA - CBH28Sep08 | ecosystem: Environmental > Aquatic > Freshwater > Lake | place: Crystal Bog, Wisconsin, USA | collected...
AGCGATGGCTACGTGGCTGCGCTCTCGTGGAGTGGTGCGAATCTGTGGAGCACTCGGTTGGGCGGAGCAGGCGATGACATTGCCACTGCTGCAGCGCTTGATAACGTTGGCAATCTCTGGGTGGTGGGTGCAAGCAACCTGCCTGTAGTTACTCCTACACCTGCGCCAACTCCCTCTGGAGTCTTTAACCCTTCACACATCACCATCACTCCAGTGACACCACCAACAACCGGTCTCAAGAAACTTCTCTTGTGGGAGCTCAACGCTACGACAGGTCAGGTGAGCGCCACATATGGTTATAACTTTGCCAACGTGGTCGAGCCGCAAGCGATTGCGATCAAGAGCAACAAAATTACTATTACTGGGATTTCGCACGATCCACTCGGGCAAAATTTTGTGATCACAGCTTCCACAACAGGGGTATTCTCGCATCCAAAATTTCTCAACCAACCGCCAGCACAATCATCTGCACTCACCTTCGTAAAGAGCGCTAATTACTTGTGGGAGAGCTACCTGACATCCAAAGCGATTCCCGGCATAACTGCTTTTAAGCCAAAACAACCGACAACGGTTCTCATTAAGAGCTCGATCAAAACGGGAAAGATCGAAGATCTTTATACGCTCTCCGGATCTTTATTCCAGCTCAGTTATCAAAAGAGTGTGGGGTTGCTATTAGTCACCTCGGCTGCCGATGACTACGGCATCAACTTGATTAAAACTCCTTAAGAGGTTTTAAAGAGTTTAAGCGCAGAACCGGAACCCGCAACTGCGTAAGTAGTTCCGTTGATGGTGATCCAGCTCGTTGCACCGTTATTTGAAAAGTCGGCAGTCGAAACTAACGAGAAAATTTGCGAAGAGCTGTTGAACGAGCAGAGTCGATTCTGGCAATTAAATAATATGTTCTGACCGTCAGTTGCTAGCGGCGCATGTGGAGTTCCATAGAGAGTAGTTGCTGCCTCTGCGACGGTCCCACTGTGGGTGATGTCTTGGTAGCGAATTGCTTGGGCGTTGGGCAAAGAGGCGGCGTTAGAAGCTAACCAGGCTGCCTTTACGGTCGATTTTGTGTAACTCAAAGCAACGTCGTAGCCGGCAACAGCGGTAGGTCCACCTGCGGCATCGAGGGATTGATATTTCCAATCTTCAGGATAGGCCGATGACCGAGTAGCGAGTCGTACTTCGCCAGCGATTGCGCTCTTCTGTTGATTGACCTGAAGCACTGAGTCGTAGAGCAGATAAACCTGCTTGCCCACATTGAGAGCGCGCATATGGAAACCTACATCGCCCGTAGTGCGGCCATCTGTCGAACGATCGCCATCGACAAGTTCATAACTCCAAGGGTTTGCACTAGTGAGCGCGCCTGGGAGCGCCGTAGCACCAAGAATGATTCCTTGACTTTGATCGCGATAGAAGACTTGTAGTCCATCTGGAGTATCGACACAGGCACTAGCTCCGCTGACATCACTGGATGTGCGAACACGAGTTGGGTCGGTGTATTGATTGATCTTTGCGCCATTGCCATCGACGACGCTGTAACTCCATTTTTTACCGTCGTAACCCGCATAGCGGAGCCACTTGTTAGTGAGATCGGCGTAGAAAATATCGAGCCGTTGCTTGCTGCCAGCAGCGGAGGTGCAGACCGAAATGTAGCCAGAAACATCATTGGTGGTTCTGCCACCGAGGCGAGAGTTGCCATCTACTATTGAAATAACCCAGCGAGAACCGTTCCATGAAGCAAGCTTGAGTTGGCCGCTCTTTGAATCATCGTAAACAATTGTTGGTTGGCCTCGGAAAGAGGTGGTCGCCAAGTACTTAGCATCTGCCGTAGGGTCAATCGTGGTGGATTTCCACGCTGCTTGCGGAATCACGACATTGCTTGCCACACCAGATGAAGTACCAAGCGAGTTACTCGCGCTCACGCTGAATGTGTACTTAGTTCCGTTTACTAAATGCGAAATTGTGACGGGAGAAGTTGTTGCAGTAATGCTCTGGCCAGTCTGATCTACCTTGATTTGGTATTGCGTGACGACCGAAGTGCGAGCGTTATCTGGAGGGCTGAAGTTCACGATTGCTGACTTATCGCCGACAACAGCGCCGACATTGCGCGGCGCATCTGGAATACCCGCAGGTTTACCTGCAGGTGGCTTATTACGCATATCTTGGAGCATCGCCACAACAAGAGTTCCAGGCGTGTGATATACCGCGCCGGCAGGCCAGCTAGGAGTCATCAGTGCATTTGCACCAACGTTTTGAAAAGTGCTCTCATCTAAGTGACTGACTGAAGACCCTGGTTCATAAGGATTGGGCGTATACAAAACTGGCGCGATGTTGTTGTTAGCAGCGGTGCCAAGTGGACCAGCCCAAACCAACTTGTTGATGAGTGCATTGCCAAGAGCAATGGATGGTGAAGGCAGATCCATCAAGCGAGTTCCGTCTGGAGTCTCGGCAAATGCATCGTAAGGAGTAGGTTGATCGAGCGTGCCGTATCCGAAAAATGGATCGTACGAATCATTCGAGAGGAAACCAAGACCGTGCGCCATTTCATGCACGATGATCGATTCCAAATCGTATTGATTGTTAGGGCAATTTCCATCAGTGCCAAGATAAAAACTACTTGCCATAGATGAATTAATATTGATTTGAATCTCTGGATTTTCTGGATCCAAATCTTTACCCGCTAGGGCATTGGCCATGGCGGAGGGATACCAAATATTCGGATCCGGGGCACCAGTGAAACCTTGGAAGAAATTAACTGGACTTGCTGAAGCAAGAATTCCGGTGACCCCTTGCGAAACGAAACGCGCACTGACGTTAATGGGTACCGATGATTGCCAATTTTGCGACCAGAGAGTGATTGCAGCTTGGACCGCATCTTGTTCGGCTTGGGGAACATCCGTGTAGGTGACATTGATTGAGCTTTTTGCGGTTGCGTTCTTAAATTGAGTGGACGGTGAAAGAACCTTGACCGCTACTCCGGCACTGCTCTTACTCGCGTAGGTATTGGCCCAACCCGCCTTGATTTCATGGAAGGAGAGCGCATGAGCGGCTGGGGTGGCTAGGAAAACGCCAAAAGTCAGTGACGCTACAAGGGAAGTGGCAGCGAGTACGGCTTTAACCGGGGAATGGGCTCGCATAAGCCTAAATCTTAGTGATCTGAGAGGATAGGCACCATGATCCAGAATTCAGCTAAGCCGGGGTCATATCCGCCAGAGGTTCTGGTCTACTCCCGTTCGGGCTGTCACCTCTGTGAGCAGGCACATGCCACCCTTGAGGGGCTGAAAGCACAGGCTCAGTTTGAGCTCTCGGTGGCGCTTATTGATGGCGATCCCGAGCTAGAACATCAGTACGGCGAGCAGGTTCCAGTAATTCTTATAAACGGCAAAGTCCATGACTTTTTCCGAGTGAATCCGGAGAGATTTTTAGCTGCGCTCGCCAAATAAGACTTCATCGGCATCGATGATTCGGTAGGCATAGCCTTGTTCAGCCAAAAAGCGCTGACGATTTGCTGCAAAATCTTGATCAACGGTATCTCGGGCAACGAGTGAGTAAAACCGCGCACCTCGACCATCGGCCTTAGGGCGCAAGACTCGACCAAGCCGTTGTGCTTCTTCTTGTCGCGATCCAAAAGTTCCAGAGACTTGAATTGCAATGGTTGCATCAGGAAGGTCGATTGAAAAGTTAGCAACCTTTGAGACAACTAAACACTTAATCTCTCCGGTGCGGTACATGTTGAATAGGCGCTCGCGCTCTTTCACTGGAGTGTCACCCTTAATGACAGGTGCACCTAAATCTTCACCGAGGGCATCGAGCTGATCAAGATATTGACCGATTACCAATACTTGCTCATCTTCATGCTGTTTAGCGAGTGCGACCGCTACTCGATGTTTCGTCAACGTGGTCGAGCAAAAACGATAGCGATCTTCTAGCTCTGCAGTGGCGTAGTTAAGTCGCTCTGCCTCTGTCAGTGTGACGCGAACTTCCACGCAGTCTGCTGGGGCGATATAGCCCTGAGCTTCAATCTCTTTCCACGGAACATCAAAGCGCTTTGGTCCGATCAAGGAAAATACTTCGCCCTCCATGCCATCTTCGCGCACGAGCGTTGCGGTTAAACCTAATCTGCGCCTGGATTGAATATCTGCAGTGAATCTGAAAATTGGCGCAGGGAGCAGATGTACTTCATCATAAATAATTAAACCCCAGTCAATGGCGTCAAAAAGATCGAGGTGTGCGTAAACACCTTTACGCTTCATAGTCATGACTTGATACGTCGCGATCGTTACTGGGCGGATCTCTTTCTTGGCACCTGAGTACTCACCAATCTCATCTTCGTGAAGAGAGGTGCGGCGCAATAACTCATCGCGCCATTGTCTAGCCGCAACGGTGTTTGTCACCAAAATAAGCGTGGTTGCTTTGGCGTGCGCCATAGCTGCTGCGCCAACAATCGTTTTACCTGCGCCGCACGGAAGAACGACAACGCCCGAACCACCATGCCAAAAACCCTCGGCAGCCATCGCTTGGTATTTGCGAATCGACCAGCCTTCTTCGCGCAGCGCGATTTCATGGTGCTCGCCATCGACATATCCCGCGAAATCTTCAGCGGGCCAACCCAATTTCAATAGCGCTTGCTTAAGAAAACCGCGTTGACCAGGATGAACAATGATCGTTTCATCATCAAGCTGTAGGCCAAGCATCGGGGCAATTTTCTTGCCTCGAGTGACTTCCTTGAGCACGGCAGGATCGTGAGAAACCAGAACGAGGCCATGAACCGGATGTGCTTCGAGGCGCAAGCGCCCATAGCGAGACATGGTTTCAGCGATATCAATGAGAAGCGCATGTGGAACCGCGAAGCGAGAATATTTAAGCAGGGTATCAATGACATGTTCTGCATCGTGCCCAGCGGCCCGTGCATTCCATAACCCAAGTGGAGTTAAGCGATAGGTATGAATGTGTTCAGGGGATTTTTCAAGTTCGGCAAATGCGGCAATTGACTTGCGACATTCATCAGAGAGCGGATGATCTACATCGAGTAATAGCGTTTTATCGGATTGAACAATTAGTGGACCATCACTCACTGACATAGCTCCTTGATAAGTCCAGCCAGAAGTGAAATTTGGCCAGGGATTGAACTTGCCAGAATATGTTCGTGACGAGCATGCGCACCAGCACCGACAGCGCCTAAGCCATCAAGAGTGGGAGCACCCGCTGCTGCTGCAAAATTTCCATCGCTAGCACCGCCTACCGAAGCGCTACCAACAGGCCCAAGGCCGAGCGAAGTTGCAACTTTTTCGCAGAGTTCGTAGAGCGCTGCAGTAGAACTGAGTTCAAGCGGAGGTCGATTAATACCACCAGTGATTTCTACCCGCGCTTCTGGATGCGTCGCAGTGAGCGCTCGGATCGCCTGATCGACGCGCTCGAGTTCTGTGTAAAGGAAGGAACGTGAATCGATATCGAGTTCGGCTAGCGCAGGTACGGTGTTGGTAGTGCTGCCAGATTTCATAAGAGTCGGAACAACGGTAGTTCCATGTTCTGCGTTTTCAAGAGCGGTGAGTTGCTGCACGATTCTGGCAATTTCAACAGTCGCGTTAATTCCCTTTTCAGGTTCTAGCCCAGCATGAGCTGCACGGCCATGCACAGTGATGTGATACATCGATGTGCCCTTGCGGCCAACCTTCACTTTTCCATCGAGCGAGGCTTCTAGGACCAGAACAGCTTTCGCTTTTTTGGCCAGGCGCTCAATGAGTTCGCGCGACGACTTGCTTCCGATCTCTTCATCGCTGGTTGCAATCAACGCAACTTTTTCCGCTGCATGAGGAATCTCTTTTACGGCGTAGAGCGCTTGAAGAAAGCCAGCCTTCATATCAAAAATTCCGGGGCCAGAGATTTGATCCCCATTAACTTCCCAGAGCGGAAGAAAAGAATCAATCGGCCAGACTGTATCCAGATGGGCTAAAAGAACGACCTCTGGATTTTTAGCCCCCCACCAAAAGACGGGGCGCGAGTTCTCAACGATAATTTCTGCGGGAGTAGAAAGATTCGCTGCCGCAATCTCTTGGGCAACCACCATCACCTTTTCACAAGCAGCGAGATCATCGCTCGGTGATTGCGTGCGAACGAGTCGCTCTAATTCGACCAAGAAGCCTGGCTGTATTTCGGAGATGTTCTGGCTCACGAGGCTTAGTCTGCCGTATCTGCGCTACTCGGCGAGACTTACGCCGGTAATTCGAGGGATTCGAAAGTGAATGATTTCGCCGCTGCCATGATCTAGGGCCACCAGCGTGCCGAGGGAGATCGACCGAGGTTCAATGAGTCGTTGCGAGACCCCACCATTGGTATCCGCGTAGCCAATCGTGAGGGTAGAGCGCTCGGCAATATGGTGGTGCAGAATTTCGAGAGTTTCGTTCGCGCTGGTTCTGGGAACTTCACGCGGCTTATGAGAGGTGGTCTTCTCGCCAACCCGAAGCGTTCGAACGGCAGCTTCAATAATTGCAGGTTGAGGCAGGGTTGGTTCAAGCAGCGTGCGCGGTGGCTTTGGTCGGGATTGAGAGCGGCGCACCTTCGGGGCTGACAACAAGATCCCGGTCTCATTTTCTGCAGCTGGCAAGTAGCCCGCGTCGCGAAGCGCGGTCATCAACTCTGATAGATCGCTATCGGTGATGAGAACTTGTGGTGCAAGTTTGCGCAGGCCATATCCTTCTAGCGCTCGATCATGAAGTATTTGAGCGATAACACCCTCATCTTCGCAGCGCAGATATGAGTGAGCGACACCCGCGCGAAGTTTGCCGTGACGTTTAGCAACGTCGCTGATCAAATACTCCAACGGTTGCGGCAATGGAGTTTTGGAAGTTTTGCGTAAGAAATCGGTGATCGTCTCGCCGGTCTGACCATGGTCAAGTCCACGGCGAATAGTCTTTTCGGTAAATCGAAAGACGGTTGCACCGCCTCGACTCTCAATGTCAGCGATCGTTCCCATTGTTGTTGCAATATCTAAGGTGAGTGGGCCCGGTGCAATTGCGCTGTTATCGCTTTGAATCAAAATGTGATCAACTGGCTTTGGTAGCGCATCGTTAATTCCAAGCGCTTCGTGTTGAAGCAGGCGCGATCCAAAGGTTGAGATGACTCCTTGACCGGTGATGCCGAGCCACTCTGCCTCGCGCATAATCCAACTTGTGTATTCGGCATTGGCTCGAGCCGGTGACAACCAGGTGAGTGCTTCATGGATCGAATTCGGTTCTGGATCGAGTTCTGGCTCTTGCGCTAAGAGCGCGAGAACTGATTTCTTGAGCGTAGAAACTCCAGGACGATCTAACTCTGGGCCAAGGGCTGCAACGTTTTTAACATCACCGCGCCCAATCAAACCGCTCATGCGCGAAGTTTCTAACCACAGCGAAGCGAGTGTGTGCCATTGCTCTTCTACCGACCGAGATAACCAAATATCAAAAGCACTGGTTGGAAGAATCGAATCATCCACATCAATCACAATCAACCCTGCTACATATGCAAGTTCTGCCACAAAGGCAGTTGCTTCAGCATCAATTCCTAAATGTTCCGTTGTTCGCTTGAGATCTCGCACACCTAGGCCGCCAGAGCGAAGCGCGGTCGGAGGTTCATCAGACCAGTTGTGGCCAAGTTCTTCTACCCAACGCACAACGGTCGAAATATTTGCAATCGCAGCTTGATCGGCTTCAGCGCGCTTACGCTTCTTGCCTGAGAGCGCAGGTTGGTGTGGTGTGAGTTCTTTAAATAACTGGCCAGCGCGCAAGTGCAGCGCTACCTCGCGAGGCAATAAGAGATGTTGAGAATCGAAGGCAAGCAGGAACTTATTTTCAAGGAGCCACTTGATCGGAGCCGGCACTTTTTTGATATCGGCGACTTGTCCTTTAGGTGGGCCCCACATCATTCGCTCTAGTACTTCTACAGCGCCTTTTGGAGCTTTCTCCAAGAGCGCGAAATCAAGCGGGTGAGTGGAGCGCGGTCCCAGCCCAGCAGGAGTTTCACCAATCAGGGTTCGCACCGATGTTGGCACACGCCAACCAGATCCATCGTGATAAATAAGTGCACGCACTTCTAGTTCATCAATCGCACGCATCACACTCTTGCGAGTGAGCTCATCTACTTTGAGCAGAGCTAACAATTCATTGGTTGTTGCGGGTTCATTGAGTGCACAAAATGCAGTCAGAATGTCGAACTGCCATTTGTTAAGCGCTTCGCACGCTCGCATCACACTTGGCATCGAGTTTGCTCGAGCCGTCAGCGCAGCGATATCTGATGGCACGGGTGAGATCAGATCTGCACGCGCAGTAAATAGCGCTTGGATCTGCTCATCACTTTTGCTACGCAGGGCGTCGCTGAGGCTATTGGACATAACTGGCCTACATTACCGCCATCTGAGCTTGCAGCACGAGTTGGGTGGAATTAAGACTTGTGCTTGACCCATGAACGAGGGTTTACATGTATGAGAATTTTCAACCCTTTACTTAAGAGCGGGGCGCTGAGGCGCTTGATTACTCGGGCTCTGCGGAAATCATGAATCGGCCAGTGTTCTTCTAGCGCGTGAATTTGGAGCAAGGTATCTGGATTGATGGCCCGTGGTTTTCCAACGGCAGTGAGTAGCGGAATGTCATGGTGGCTATCTGAGTAAGCAAAAGATTCTTCAAGATTAATGCCTCGCTCTTGTGCGAGCTCACGAATTGCTACCGCCTTATTTGGACCGTGGAGTAATTGACCGATCAACTTGCCGGTATAGACACCGTTCTCAGTTTGGGCAACCGTGCCGAGTGCTCCAGTGAATCCAAGCCGTTGTGCGATTAAATCTGCCAAGTCTTTAGGAGTAGCTGTCACCAGCCAGACCTCTTCGCCGGCGGTGAGATGTTCATTAGCAATGTCGATGGTTCCGGCCCACAGCGCGGGCGAGACATACTCGTCATAGACCTCGATGCCCATCGCTTCGATCTCATCCACTTTGTGGCCGCGGAAAAATTCGCAGGCAGCAGCTTGGACCTTATCGATCTCTTCCTTGTTTTCTACACCCGAGAGGCGATAACGCAGATTCGCCACAATGAAATTCGAGATGTCCTTCTTGGTGAAAAATCCCCGCTTGTACATTCCGCGACTCAGGAAGTAGAGCGAAGAGCCTCGCATCAAGGTGTTATCAACATCAAAAAAGGCAGCCCGAGTACCACCGGCAGTCTTCTCAGCAGGCTCTGAGGCAGAAGAGCCAGCTGGTGGTAGGTAGGTCACGTTCGTAGCGTACCTAAGAGGGGGTGCCGGCGAAGTGAACTCTCGTATGATGAGCGCATGGCTATGAATGTGCACGTCCTGCGACACGGACAGGTGTACAACCCTGAGAACATTCTCTATGGCCGCCAACCAGGGTGGCACCTCTCCGAACTTGGGCATGAAATGGCTCAAACAGTTGCGGATTGGTCAAAGCAATATGAGGTCGGAGCGCTGCTTGTTTCACCACTTCAGCGCGCGCAAGAGACTGCTGCACCAATCGCGGCTGTCCACCAAATTCCCATCACGACCGATGAGCGGTTAATCGAAGCTGCAAATATTTTTGAAGGTAAGAAATTTGAATTGGGATCTGGCGTCTTGCGCCATCCAGCAATGTGGCGCCACCTGCTTAAGCCATGGCGGCCATCATGGGGAGAGCCCTACGAAGAGCAGATCGAACGAATGCTTGCTGCGCTATTTGCTGCGCGCGATGCTGCGCTCGCTGCCGGCTCCAATAAAGATGCCTTCATGGTTTCACACCAATTACCTATTTGGATTCTGCGTTCTGCGGTAGAAGGTCGACGCTTGATGCACGATCCGCGCACGCGCGAGTGCACCTTGGCTTCGGTTACCTCATTCCATATCGATGATGATGGCTTGATTTCAGGCGTGAGTTATAGCGAGCCTGCGGGTCACCTACTGCCAGAGAAGAAGAAGTAGTGAAGCGGTATCTCGTAGCTGCGCTCGCTGGCACCTTGCTCCTGACAGGGTGTTCTGCATCGAATAACACAAAGGCTGCACAAGTCTCTTTTATTGAAGGCGATGGCGTCGCTACCTATGTGAAGCCAGCTGATCGAGTGCAGGCCCCACATATTTCCGGCCCAACTCTTGCCAATGGAGTTACTTCGCTTTCGTACAACAAAGTTACCGTGCTTAACATATGGGCATCATGGTGTTCACCATGTCGCGCTGAAGCTCCACTTCTTGCAGATTTCTCGCACACATACGCAACCCAAGGCGTTGCTTTTGCCGGAATTCTTACACGCGATAACGCCTCTTCGGCGCTGGCTTTTGTGAAACGTTTTAATATCTCGTATCCAGTATTTACCGATGATTCGGTGCTTGCCAGCTTTAGAAATTCTCTGATCCCTAACGCGATTCCAACGACGTTGATTATTGATTCGCATGGCTATGTCGCAGCCCGCGTCAGCGGTGAAGTAACCGTTGCACTTCTCACAGATTTGATCACTCGCGTTCTTAAAGACGGTCCGCATGCATAACTTCTTTGTGCATCAAGTGCTTGATGGCAACCTCATTTTGGCGATGATCGTTGCTTTGATCGCTGGCCTCATCTCATTTTTCTCACCATGTGTTTTGCCGTTAGTCCCTGGCTACTTGGCTTATTCAGCCGGTATGACCGATGTTAAAAACAAAGGACGAACAGCGCTCGGCGCTTTCTTATTCGTTCTCGGATTCTCATTTCTCTTCATCTCTTATGGCGCGCTCTTCGGGTCACTCGGCTCAAAAATCGCCAACGGTTCCCGCACCCTTTCTATTGTCTTAGGGCTCCTCACAATTCTTATGGGAGTAGTTTTTCTCTTCAATCAAAAGTTTTATCGCTCCTTCAAACCACAGTGGAAGGCAACCGCGGGCCTACTTGGCGCCCCGCTCCTTGGCTTTCTCTTTGGGCTGGGCTGGACTCCGTGCATCGGCCCAACCCTTGGTGCTGTGCAAGCACTCTCGTTTCAAAGTTCAAGCGCAGCGCGTGGCGCGATTCTTTCGGTTGCGTACTGCTTGGGGATCGGAATTCCATTTATTGTGGTGGGAGTATTTTTTGATCAATCTGCAAAATTACGTCGCGCGATCTCTCAGCACGGAAACCTGCTCACAAAGTTTGGCGGAATCTTTTTGATCATCATCGGATTATTACAAGTGAGCGGATTGTGGGGTCATCTCATCAATGACCTACGCGATTCGATCTCTGGATTTGTGCCGGCGGTCTAATGAGCGAGAATCAGAACATCCCAGATATCGGCGTACTTGGCCTAGCTCGTTGGGCTTGGCGCCAATTAACAAGTATGCGCACCGCCCTCATCTTGTTGATGCTTCTTGGCGTTGCTGCAATTCCAGGTTCGCTCTTTCCGCAGCGAAACCAGAATCCACAGAAGGTTGATCAGTATTTTGCGAATAACCCAGGCTTAGCGCATTGGATGGATCGAATTCGATTGTTTGATGTCTATGCGTCGCCTTGGTTTAGCGCAATTTACTTATTGTTATTTATCTCTCTCATTGGTTGCGTACTGCCGCGCACCTTTTCGCACCTGAAAGCAATTGGTAAAAAACCGCCGCTGACGCCTAAGAATTTGGGCCGGATGGAGGGCTATGCGCTGCTCTCAGAAGTTGATGGTGAACAAGCGTTAGCTCGTGCTCGCACCTGGTTAAGAAAACACCATTACCGAGTGCGAATCGAAGCAGGGTCCATCTCTGCCGAAAAAGGTTATTTGCGTGAGACCGGAAACCTGATGTTCCACCTCTCGCTCATTCTCATTTTGGTAGGTGTCGCACTTGGCTCACTCTTTGGTATGAAGGGTGAAGCGATCGTCAACGTCGGGGATCGCTTCGTAAACACGCCAACCTCGTACGACACCATCACATATGGAAAATTTCAGCCGGCTGGTTCATTGATTCCATTCGCTCTCACCATCACTGATTTTGCGGCGAAATACGATCCCATCACCGGGCAACCACAGGATTACACCTTGACGACTTCGGTAGAGAACCCCATTGGTTCTGCGCCAAAGAAGGTAATCATTAAAGTTAATAAGCCGCTTACGTATGGCGCTACCAAGATTTACCTACAGGCAAATGGTTATTCACCGGTAGTAACAATTCGCGACAAGAGCGGCCACGTAGTTTTTAGCGGTGCAACTATCTTCCTGCCGCAAGATGCAGATCTCACATCGCTCGGCGCAATCAAAGAGCCCGATATGAACCCTCAAATTGGCTTTATCGGAACTTTCTTACCAACTGCTCAGATGAATATGAAGCGTGGCGGATTTTCTTCTTATCCAGAAGTCCTTAATCCCGAACTCTTGCTTTCAGCTTGGAAAGGCAACTTAGGGCTTGACTCTGGTGTGCCACAGTCGGTCTATCAGCTCAATACCGCGGCCCTCAAAGAGATTGGCATCAAGGCGCTTCTGCTCGGCGATACCTATAACTTTGGTGAGGGATCGATCACATTCGATGGCTGGAAGTCTTGGGTGAACCTGCAGATCGTAGAAGATCCGGGCAAAATGTACGCATTGTTCGGAGCGATCTTTGCAATCCTCGGTCTGCTGGTTTCACTCTTCACTCGTCAACGTCGAGTCTGGGTAAAGCTAAGCGCCGATGGCAGCGGGGTAGAAATTGCTGGCCTGGCTAAGAATGGAATTCCAGGACTAGAACCAGAGCTCGAAGCACTTGCAGCAGCTATTGCATCAGAGAGTTCGAATATAACAACAGGCAGAACCAAGGAGCAGATGTGAATTCGATTCAGCTAGCCAACTTTTCAAATCATGCAATCTATGGATGCTTAGCTATCTTCACACTCGCCTTCTTTGCACACGCCGTAGAAGTCGCCTGGTCAGTGCGCAACGTTGAAGGACAGAAGAAGACCGAATTTGCTTTCTCGCGTACCGATCGTGCTGGCCGACTCGGCACAGCGATGATGGTGCTTGGATTTTTGGTGCTTACTCTCGCTGTGGTGACTCGTGGCATGTCTGCCCATCGTGTGCCGTGGGGCAACATGTATGAATTTTCTATCACTGGTGCGTTCACATTGACCGCTGCATATCTCTTTGCGTTAGCAAAGTGGAAGTTGCGTTGGCTAGGTCTGCCTGTCTCGTTTGCAACACTGTTAACTCTTGGTACCGCGATCACAGTTTTGTACCGACCAAGTGAAAACCTAGTTCCCGCTCTTAAGAGCCCATGGCTAGCGATTCACGTTTCTGCCGCAATTATTTCTGGCGGAGTATTTCTTGTTGCCAATCTCGTCGCAGGAACCTACCTCTGGATGGAAGCGATCGAAAAGAAAGGTGAGCGTCCAGAGTGGGCTAAGAAGATTCCTTCACTCGAATCGCTCGATCAACTCTCGTATCGCCTCATTGCCTTTGTTTTCCCACTCTGGACTTTTGCAATCATCGCAGGTGCGATTTGGGCAGAATCGGCCTGGGGTCACTACTGGGGTTGGGATCCAAAAGAGACGTGGGCATTTATCACGTGGGTTGCTTATGCCGCCTATCTCCACGCTCGAGTAACTATCGGTTGGCGCGGAAAACGTGCAGCTTGGCTCTGTATTTTTGCCGGCTCCACATTCCTCTTTAACTACATCTACGTAAATATCTGGGGAACAGGATTACATACATATTCAGGTTTGTAAGATCAGTTTTAGAGGTTACGTAAGAAATCTGGATTATCGTCCGGCGGGAGCGGAGCTCCGCGAGTTCTACGCGGAGCACGAGGCCCGCCATTTCCTTTTGGTCGACCAGCGATGTACCAAGCGATTGCGCCTAGCAATCCAAAGAGAAGAATGATTGCAATCCAACCCCATTTAGGCAGGTTACGAATATCGGATTGTTGCGTTCTGATCGCTTCAATTAAGGCGTAGAGCTCGGCACCGATAATGATGAGGAATAGCAATACATCTAGCATGGTTAAAGTATAAAGGCCACAGCGAGACCAAGTGCAAAGTAGAGCTGCAACTTGCCCACTCGTCCAAGCAATGGAATGAGATCACGACCCTGAGCACCGCGCAATACCGCGACAACAACAAGATAGGTTTGTGGCAAAAGCGCTAGGGTGATCAGCGTGCGTGGAGTAATAACCGCTGCAACAATCGCCGCCAAGTGAGCAAGCGCGAGTAATCCAACAAAGAGCAAGCGGGCGTTTTTATCGCCAACACGAACAGCCAGAGTCTTCTTGCCGACCAGCCCATCTTTTGGCAAATCCCGCAAATTATTGATTGCCAAAATTGCGCAGGCTAGCGCTCCCATCGGCAAGGAGACCAAAAAGGCCTGCCAGGTGATGCGCTCTGATTGCGCGTAGTAACTTCCCATGGTTGCAACAACACCAAAGAAAATAAAAACCGAGATCTCTCCGAAGCCTTGGTAACCATAAGGCTTGGAACCGCCGGTATAGCTCCATGCGGCAAGAATTGCGACGGCTCCAACTGCAACAAGCCACCATGAGGTGCGAGCAGCAAGGGCTAAACCAAGCGCCGCAGCTACTCCAAAGGTAAGGAAGGCTGCGCGTTTTACCGCTGTGGGAGTTGCTAAACCAGATGCCACAAGGCGTATCGGTCCAACACGATTTTCATCGGTTCCACGTACGCCGTCGCTGTAATCATTGGAGTAGTTGACGCCGATTTGCAGCGCCAAACTTACGCTGAGAGCGAGTAGCGCGTTTAACCAGAGCACGCTTTTAGCATTAGTGTGAATAAGCGCGGTTCCTACCAGCACTGGTGCGATTGCTGCAGGCAAAGTTCGTGGGCGCGCGCCGGCAATCCATTTAGCAAAGCCACGAGGTGAAGGTTGGGTCTGAGTCATCTGGTTAGGCTCGCTGTTTCTCGTAAGTGGCTCGAAGTTTATGCCGATCCGGTTTTCCAATAGCGGTTAATGGTAGGGAAGTTGGCGCAAAAAATTCTTTTGGAATTGCGTGCGCACCCTGACTCTGACGCAAAAATGCTTTTACTTCTTCTTGATCAATTTCTTGATCAGATGCTACGCACAAGATCGCACCCCACTCAACGCTTGGAAGTGAGAAGGTCATGAAACTCTGTGACGTGAAGCGTTGATTAAGTTCACGTTCGATATGGGCCAACGAAATCTTTTCGCCACCCGAAATAATTTGGTCATCGATCCGTCCGTGAATGAAGAGTTTTCCATCGCGGAGTTCGCCGATATCAGAGGTAATAAACCAATCACCATCCGTAGTCTTTTCCCAGAGCGCTTCTGCGCCAAGGTAGGTATCTGCTCGCATCGAACCCTTGAGCGAGATGACGCCTTCATCAGAAACTCGTGCTTCAACTCCCGGCAGCGGCTCGTTGTTATAAATACACCCACCACTCATCTCTGACATGCCGTAGGTGGTGACAATATTTATCTTGTTGTTAATTGCTGCGGCCATCAGCGGAACCGGAGTAGCTGCGCCACCCACTAAAACAGCTCGCGCGCTCTGTAAGTGCGTAAGCAACGCTTGATCACCATTGAGCGCCCGAAATAGCTGAGTGGGTACTACCGAGGTGTAGTGAGCAGCGCCGTAGGAGGTGCTCTTTCGAAGGTCGAGCACGTCGGTGCCTAGCGCCAAAGCGCGAACTAATACATTGACACCGGCAATGTGATTGATGGGTAGCAGCAACGACCAACTCTCACCGTTCTGGGCTCCGAGGTATTGGTGAGCTGCGTGCGCTGAAGCCATGATCGCAGCTGCGGTGAGCGCGACTTCTTTCGCATCTCCGGTCGAACCACTGGTCGGGATGACAACCGCAATCTCTGCGGGAACATGAGTATGGCGCGTAGGGCCGAAGGCTAGCGCTGGGCCAGAACCATCAAGAGCGGCCGCTAAAGCCAGTTGCACCTGTGCGATTGGCCACTCATTGGGCAGCGAGAAGAGCTCTCGCGGTGACGTAGTAACCATAGCCCCCGTAGGCTATCTGCTTGTAGGGCTACAACGCGAAAGATGGCGGGGTAGGCATCAATAAAAAGGGGTGTGTTTGTGAGCAAGCCATTTAAGCGCGAGCCAGGAAGTCGTGAAATTCCAGCGTGGAAAATTGGCGAAGGCGGAGAGTCTTTTACAGATATCCGATACGAAGTTGCCGATGGTATGGCGAAGATAACTATCAATCGCCCGGAAGTCCGCAACGCCTTTAGACCACAAACTCTCTTTGAATTACAAGATGCATTCTCACTCGCTCGCGATGACGAAAACGTCGGCGTCATTATTTTCACCGGCGAAGGCAGCGAAGCATTTTGCTCTGGCGGCGACATCAATGTCCGCGGTGATGATGGCTATATCGGAAGCGATGCCCTCGGTAAAAAGGGAATTGGTCGACTCAACGTCCTCGACTTACAAATTCAAATTCGTAGATTGCCAAAGCCAGTTGTGGCGATGGTTGCAGGCTGGGCTGTTGGCGGCGGACATGTTCTGCATGTCGTCTGCGATCTGACTATTGCAGCAGAGAATGCAAAGTTCGGACAGACCGGTCCCATGGTCGGATCCTTCGATGGTGGTTATGGTGCAGGTTTGCTTGCCGCGCATATCGGCCAGAAGAAGGCGCGTGAAATTTGGTTCTTATGCCGTCAATATGATGCGCAAGAAGCGCTCGATATGGGATTGGTAAATACAGTTGTTCCAGTCTCAGAGCTAGAAGCAGAAACTGTTTCGTGGTGCCGTGAAATGTTGCGTCACTCGCCAATGGCGCTGCGCTTACTCAAAGCCGGACTTAATGCAGCCGATGATGGATTGGCCGGAGTACAACAACTTGCAGGCGATGCCACCTTGCTCTTCTATTTAACTGAAGAGGGTCAAGAAGGTCGCGATGCATACAAGGAAAAACGCAACCCTGACTTCAATAAGTTCCCGCGTCGACCATAAGTAGCGCTGCTCGTGCTTGAACAGATTCTCTCAACTTTGCAGGTTGTGCAACTTCCATTGCGCAATACTTTTCGCGGAATACACACTCGCGAAGCTGCAATCTTTCAGGCAGATGCAGGCTGGAGTGAGTTTTCGCCGTTCTTAGAGTACGACGCAGTTGAGAGCGTAACTTGGCTAAAAGCAGCAATAGAAGCGGCGCAGCAGCCTTGGCCAGAGCTTCATCGCACCCGCATTCCCGTCAACGCCACCCTCCCTGCAGTCCAACCCGATCAGGTCGCTGCGATCTTGTCGCGCTTTAATGGATGCACAACGGTAAAAATTAAAGTCGATAGTTTTGCTCAGGGTGCACCGTTGGTGGAAGCAACGTTAGAAGTTATACCCGAGGCGACTATTCGCATCGATGTGAATGGTGGCTGGGATTTTGACGAAGCAATAACTCATCTGACCGAGTTTCATATTCGTTTTGGAAATCTCTTTGATTATGTGGAACAACCGGTTGTCGCCATTGATGAGTTGAAGAAATTAAAGAGCGAGAGCCCAATCAAGATCGCGGCAGATGAATCCATCCGCAAGAACCTAGGCGGGGAGTTAGAAGCGATCCGGGAATATGCGGATGTGGCTGTGCTCAAATGGCAACCACTCGGTGGATTTACAGCTGCCCATACAATCGCGGAACGAATTGGCTTGCCGATAGTCGTTTCAAGCGCTTTGGATACCGGAATTGGAATTTCGCACTCGCTAGCCCTCGCCGCTTCATTCAAAGAATTGCCTTATGCCTGCGGCCTTGGCACAACCTCGCTCTTTGAGGCCGATATTTGTGGCGAGCAATTCCAGGTAGACGCTGGTTTTCTTAACGTTCAGAGAGCGCTGCCGATTGATATCGAGCGATTCGCTGCTCCTGCAGATCGAGTGCAATGGTGGAAGAATCGGATTATGAGCGCAGGAGAATTATTGTGAGCGCTACTGAACTAGCCAGATTTATGGTCCGCTCATTTATTGAAAATGGAATGAGCCAGTTTGTACTTTCGCCAGGATCTCGCAACGCACCACTTTCACTCGCCCTCTATGAGGCGGAAGAGAAAGGGTTGATCGAACTCTTTGTGCGAATCGATGAACGTAGCGCTGCCTTCTTTGCTTTGGGTCTGGCGAAATCATCTGGGAAATATGTTGGAGTCGTCTGCACCAGCGGTACGGCACTTGCCAACTATCACCCAGCCGCCCTCGAGGCCTATCACGCACGAAATAGAGTGCTATTTATTAGCGCCGATCGTCCTGCAGCCCTACGTCGCACTGGTGCAAACCAGACGACGCTTCACCATGGCCTGCTCTATCCCATTCCAGCGATCGATACCGATATTCCAGTAGATATTCACTCGCACCTGAACGGTGGCCCACTTCATCTCAATCTTCAGTTCACCGAACCGTTGGTAGAAGCAGGCAGTTCGGAATGGTTAAGTGGACTCACTCCTCGCGCAATTGTTGAAGAGAGTGCGGAGCGCGCAAATCTCACATTGGGTTCACGAAGTGTTGTTGTAGTTGGACATGATCGCGCAGGTTTTTCAGCTGTGGCTCTCAACGAGTTCTTGGTAAAGCTTGATCTGCCGGTGATCGCCGAAGATCCACTCAGCGTCCCAACCGCTATTGCGCATGCCTCGCTCTTTTTATCGGACCCGCGCGCACGTGAGTTGTATGCGCCGAAGGATGTACTCGTCATCGGCAGGACCACGCTTTCACGCAGCACCAATGCGCTCATTGCAGGTGCTGAGCGAAGAATTATTATTGACCCACGCACTATTGATGTCGACACTGAACGTAAAGCCGACCTCGTACTCACAACTTTGCCCGAGTGTGTAGTCGATCAGCAAGAGAGCGATTGGCTTCACCTCTGGGAGAAAGCACGTGCGCTTAAGGTTGATCTTGGCGAGTGGTCTGAGCAAGTTGTGGCGGCAACGATCGCCCATGCACTGCCAGATGAGAGCGCAGTATTTATTGCGAGCAGCCGACCAATCAGAGATATTGAAGCGGTAGCAGTTCCACGCGATGGCGTGACTACCTATGCCAATCGCGGTTTAGCTGGAATCGATGGCAATATTTCAACCGTATTTGGTATTGCGGCAAACCATGAGCGCACCTTTGCAATTATGGGTGACATTACTTTCTTACACGATCTTTCGGCGTTGGCTGCGCCAACAGCAGCCAATCTCACCATCTTCGTCATCGATAACAATGGCGGCGGTATTTTCAACACTCTTGAGCAAGCTGGAGTAGCAGGATTTGAGAAGGTATTTGGAACTCCTCACAACTTAGATCTTGTGAAAGTTATTTCAGGTTTTGGTGTGAATTGCGAAAAAGCGAAATCGATCGCCGATCTTGAGCGCGCGATTGTTCACTCGCATAGCGGCTTATTGATTGTCGTTGTCGATGCGCCAGATCGCGCGCGCAACGCAACTGGAATTAAAGAACTAGCTCAGAGCTTGGCGAGTGCGCTTTTAACTGGCGCTAACTTGGCCTGACTCTCGGCTAACTCTTGGGCCGAATCAGAGCCAGCAACAATTCCGCAGCCGGCATATAACTCGATCGATTTCCGATCGGCCAATATTTGACCACAACGAAGCGCGATTCCGAATTCACCATCGCCGCGAGCATCGATCCATCCAACTGGACCTGCATATCGACCACGGTTCATCGATTCAATTTCGCTAATGAGCGCGCGTGCTTTTGGCGTTGGGGTTCCACAGACCGCAGCCGATGGATGAAGGGCAGCAGTAAGAGTGAAGATGTCGATGTGGGCGACTGAATCGTTGATCACCCCAGTAACATCGGTGGCAAGGTGCATCACATTAGGAAGATGCAGAACAAATGGCGATTCCGGAACGTTTGTTGAGGAAGCAAATGGTGCAAGCGCATCAGCCACAGAGCGCACGGCGTACTCATGTTCCTCTAAATCCTTAGAGGACTTTGCCAGCGAACCTGCAAGTAATAGATCGCGTTCATCATCACCGGTGCGACGGATAGTTCCAGCTAGTACTCGTGAAGTCACTAGCGTTTTATTGAGACGCACTAACAGTTCGGGTGTTGCGCCAACCAATCCATCGACGTAATAGAGCCAGGTCGATGGATAACCTTCTTCAAGAGATTGAAGCAAGGAGCGCGAGTTAATTTCGGTGGTCGACGTAGCGATCTCGTTACGAGCAAGGACTACCTTTTCGAGCTCGCCAGATTTAATTCGATCAACCGCTTGGTCTACTCGTTCACACCATTGCAGATCGCTGAGTGAACCTTTGCTCCAGCTAAATTCTTGCCCTGTGGTGAGCCTGACTGCTTCGTGGAGCTCTGGTTGGGTCTCACCGATCCAGGTGATCCAGGATCGATCGCCCTTCTTGCCAACAACGACCTCAGGAATTACTAGTACTGAACTCTCATTTTCATCGAATGCGAAGGATGCAAAAACAATCGGACCCGTACCAGAGCCGTGAACACTATTTTTGATATCAAAGTGTTTGAGATTTTCGCGCCACCAAGTTTGTGCTTGTGCAAAGCGATCTGGTCCGCTGACTTCGATAGTGCGGTACACGCCAAAACCAATCAGACCATCACCACCGCGAATCCAGCTTCCTGAGATCGCCCGTCCACATTCAATCGATGTGAGGGCAGGGTGCTCCCCAAGAAGCTCGGTGGTTATTTTCATAGGGTCCTAGCGTACGTTTTTTGGCACAAACCGCCACACCAAAGGCAGCGCAGTACTAGCGATCGCAATCTTCAGAATTTCACCTGGAATAAAAGGTGTGAATCCCTTTGCGAAAACCCAACTCCAACTTTGATGCGTCACGTGCTGCAACCAGAAGAGACCTGCTCCAAAAACTAGAACATCTCCGAAAACCATGGTGAGCACTGATGTGCGCAACTTGCGATCCCATGCCAAGTTAGCCAAGAAGCCGGTGATAAGTGAGGCGAGCAACATACCAACGATGTATCCACCGGTTGCACTCGTTAAACGAGCAAAACCATGACCACCAGCTGCAAAGACAGGTGCTCCAGCGATTCCAATCACCATATATGTTGCAAAAGTTGTAAAACCAAGGGAGGCGCCATAAGCAGTGCCGAGTAGAAGCGCGCCGAGAGTCTGACCAGTAACTGGAACTGGTGATCCTGGGATTGGAAGTGAGATCTGCGCCATAACGGCAAGGAAGGCTGTTCCGCCAAGAACAAGCGCGCTTTGAGTAAGCACGGTAGGACGAGTAATTACCGCTGAGCGCAAGGCAGCTTGTGATGAGAACGACATAGTGGCACCTTTCAAGTTGTCATAAAAGCCTACTCCCAGAACAATGTACGCGTGAGTAAGTCAGCAGATCTCAATAAAAAGCCGCAGGAAGTAGCGGCGATGTTCGATGGCGTTGCCAAGCGCTACGACATCATGAACGATCTACTGAGCCTTGGCCAAACGAAGAATTGGCGGAAAGCAGCTACCGCCGTGATTGCTCCACAGCCAGGTATGAAAATTTTGGATCTTGCTGCTGGCACTGGTGCATCGAGTCGCCCGTTAGCAGATGCTGGAGCGGATGTTTTTCCGGTTGATTTTTCACCAGGAATGCTCGAAGCGGGAAAGAAGCGTCACCCCGATCTACATTTCACATTGGGCGATGCACTTAACATTCCTTTTAGCGATGAAGAATTTGATGTTGTCACAATCTCGTTTGGTTTGCGAAACACGAATGATGTTCAGGTAGCTCTCAAAGAAGCACTACGTGTCACAAAGCCAGGTGGTCGACTTGTTGTCGTTGAGTTCTCGCATCCAACCAACAAAATCTTTAGAACCATCTACATGAAGTACTTAATGGGGCTGCTGCCAAAGATTTCGCGAAAGCTGGCCTCTAATCCCGATGCTTATATTTATTTAGCAGAGAGCATTCAAGCTTGGCCAAATCAGAGCGCGCTGGCCACAAAAATTGAGTCAGCAGGATGGAGCAACGCCACGGTCAAAAATCTGACCTTTGGAATTGTTGCAATTCA
>Ga0007852_1000176_pt1 | contig 21447 bp, 27 predicted proteins | sample CryBogCBH28Sep08_FD_71227 | JGI IMG/M metagenome (GOLD analysis project Ga0007852, IMG submission 71227) | Freshwater microbial communities from Crystal Bog, Wisconsin, USA - CBH28Sep08 | ecosystem: Environmental > Aquatic > Freshwater > Lake | place: Crystal Bog, Wisconsin, USA | collected...
CCAGTTACCGCGCCGTTAGAACGCAGCATCTCGTTGTTGAAGCCGACGATGACGTAGTTATAAACTGACGTCGCGTCTGTGCCGTTAGCACCCGGTGGGTCGATAACCATGTCGACGACTTGGAACGGATACGTTGCAGTCGTGCCAACAGTGTCAACATACATGCCGGAAATGCCAGTAGAGGTGTTACCTGTGCCAACATTAAGCTGGACAAGTTTACCGACTGGAGAAGTGCCGAAGGCTGTGTTTGTGCCGCTGATCTGGAAGCTTGAGCCGCTTGTCTGAACGACAAAGCGAGCATTCGGATCATCAATCACGTATGCGATGACGTCGCCAGTAGCGTCAGAGCCTGGCCAATAGTTTGACCAAACAGTGCGCTTCTGAGATGTCGAAAGATACTGGCAACCCCAGAAGATACCAGCAAGCGCAACCGTGCTTGCAGTAGCTTGCTTGATGTAACCATTTGTGGACGGAGACGTTACAGGGACAACTGCGTCGCCCTTGTAAATCGCACCGGCCGTTGACGCAATACGGCGAACCGATACGCGCCAATTCATCGGACCATTGCTGGTCGACGTCGGAGAAAATCCGAACGGAGCAAAATTGTTAGACATGACCAATCCCTATGGGGCTTGGATCCTTACGCAACTCCGGCGCGGAGGAGTTTCAGAATGGGGGTGTGTGATGTTCCCGGCGCGGGTCCATCGAAAGCCGCAAGCCTTTTGGCGCGGCGGGGTTCAATCCACTTCTCCCGGCGCGGGAGCAGGAAATACATAAGCAACCAATGGTCGCTAAAATCGTCAGTTTATATTTATCAGACGTTTTATTAGAAAGCAACTATTCGTCTGATGGAACTCCAATCGGAGAGCGAGACTTATTAAATCTATGAACCTCACGCGGTCCAAGATCAGATCCTCTACCGCTGCGAAGTTGCTGTTCTTTTGTAAACACCGCTTCTCGTGCTGCACGAGCTTCTTTCATCCTTGCTTCTTCAGTGAGGATAGAAGGGCGCTCCATGAGAACTTGGCCTTCAACTTCAATTGTCTCGCCTTTCCAATTACCAGGCATCATACTTGGATATCGGCTTAGCGGGACTGGCTTCCAGCCTTGTCTGTCAAGCTCAACGATGTAGGAAGATTGTTCTTCTCCCATAACCGTGTGGCACTTCCATTGATAATCCCAACCCGGAGGCGGAGAAGGAGCCCAAAATTTATCTCGTGAGCCGTCTCCGTCTGGTTGGTTTTGGCGAATTTCCCGAAGACGGGCTTCAGCTCTGGCAACACTGTCCTCAGTAGCGTCTAATGGCTTGCGATCAACAGATGTGACGTCTAGGGTTTTTTTATAAGCCTTGCCTTCTCTTGTGCGACCATCAATATTGGAAAGTTCTTCAAAACTATTCATGTTCTAATTCCTTTTAAGCCGAAAGCTTGCCTTCGCGGATCAAGGCAGCCTTATTGCGGGCATAAGTTTCAATGGCTTTTTCTCTTGGTAGATCTGGATCCATCAATAAGGCTTGTTCTACTTCGGCAGCCGACAAAGTCATTGTCGAACCACCATTGTAGCCAGATCGCCCTATTGTCGGAGAAGACGACGTGACGGGTGTAGACGCCATCGCCTGTCTTTTTATGTTCGATCTATTATTTGAGATCCCAAGCTCATTCTCAATATATGAGAAATACTCCGGGCTTTCAGCCTTTATGCCTTTTAATACAGTCGCCGCCTGATGGGCAGCAGACAGTCGGTTCATGTCCGCAGCAGCATTCGGATGCTCTCTTAACCAAGACGCTGATCGCGGTGATAGTTTTGATAAAAGCGCCTCAAACTGTTGTTCCTGTGAAAGAGGCTGTGGTGGTGGTTCATATTGCGGTTGTTGAGGAGGAGTATCGGCAACTCTCCCTTCGGTGGCTTGTAGATATTTTTCAATATCACTTTTGCCTTCGTATAAACCTTTAAGGTTAGCATTCGCCCAAGCAAGGACATTGTTTGCCTCGGCCGCTGCGGAATAATCTCCTGAAGCCATGGCATCCGAATAAGTTCGTTTTGCCTGCTCGATAGTTTGCTGCATATTTTCAATGCCGCTTAAAACTACCTTGTAATTACTGCTATGAAGATCGGCCTGAGCATATTGCGCGGCCTTAGCTTGTTCTAAGGCATATTGTTCTGCCCTGTGACGAGCTATTTTCTCTTGCTCATGGCGTCTATTGACCTCTTCTAATTGAGATTTTACTTCGAGAAGGGCCTTTTCACGATCATCCACTGTGTCTTGTGAGGGTTTTTCTCCCTCAAGGACTACTTCTACTGGACCGTCATCCTCAATCGGGACTTCAATCTCTTTTTCATCGCCAATATCAATCATTTTTAGCTCCTCAATAGATAAAATCCGGGTCAGATACCCGCATCCGAACACTGGCGTCGCCTACTATTCGACAATCGACAGTGTCATCTTTGGATATTGACTTCTGAAGAGTGTTTAAGGTCACTCGCCAGCCGTCAGAGGGCCTAAAAACGATCCAATCACCTACATTTATGTCCCTAAACTTGTTTCCGTTGTCATCAACGTAGCAAAATGGGCCCATTTTTACGACTAATCCAACTTTTCCTTGGTGAACATCCTCTGTTCGAGTGCTGTCAGCCAATATTAACCCGGATTTTGTCTTTTCAGGACGTTTGTAAATCGCAACCAGCATGTCGGATCCAAAAACATCCACCCCAGATAAGTCACCAACTCGATCCAAAATCGCTTGTTTCGGATCAACTTCATGTAACATCGCTATTGCTGGCAATGTCGACACTCCTATTTATCCCAGAACGCGCGTCTGGGGTCGCTTTCCAAGAGCATCTTGGAAATTTCTAAAAACTTCTCTCAAATTGCCCATAGTTTTTTATTGCGGCCAATTGATATGCGATAGAGGCGGCAGCAGGACAATCAAATAAACCAAGATGTTTACTTATTTTTCCTATTTTAGCTCGCCACATTCCTGATTGTTTATGCCAATAAACACCTTTAGGAGGCCATGCTCGCATTGGACGTTTATTTTGATTTTGTTGAGATCTCGTCGCTAAACGCAAGTTTTCCCATCTATTGTCTAATGGATCACAATTTATGTGGTCTATTTCAGATTTAGGAAAACTTCCTGTCATATATAGCCATGCTATACGATGGGCCCGATAGGCTTTTCCTAAAATCCAAAGTTGACATCTTCCTTTTGCGTCTAATGTTCCGGCTTTTTTACCAGCCCACTTAGCATCCCATGCAGGTATTCCATGATTTTTATGGAAAAACCATCCAGTTAGTTGATCATAATATAATATTGATTTTAAATATTTTTGCGTGATATTTGATAAATTAGCCATTTGCTTATCTCCAGAAAGCTTGTGGTTAAAGGGGTGGAGATGGTGACACATCTCTATCCCTTGTTTTTAGCGCCTTTTATCTTCTATTCCCAGGACCTTTTTCTGGGCTTCTTGTGCGGCATTCAGAGCATCTGATATGCCCTTCAAGCGACCTACCCTGTGTCGATAGTCGTCGAAGCTTTGGGCCTTGCCGTTTGCCAACTCTAGCGTGAGTTGTTCATACAAATCGGCAAGGATTTTCACTAGCTCATCATAGAGCATCAAATCTAAGTTCATTTACCCGCCAGTTTTGCTATTAGGCGTCGGATTTTGTCCTTGCAGATAATTGAGGAGCGCTTGGTTCCCAAATTGGTTCTGCAATGCACTCATTCCAGCATTATAAGAAGCAACATAAGGGTCTACTGATCCGCCAACGTCGGGCGTTACTGCTTGGGATTGCATGAATGCGTCACCGGCAGGGCTATTCATAATAGCGTTTTCTACGTCTTGGCGTGTGGCCAAACCTTTATTTAACTGATCAGTCCAATATTGCGCCTCTTGTTGGCTTGGATTTCTTCCCACATCAGATTGGAATACTTGGTTGATAAAGTTTCCGCTCTGATTGGCGTAGTCTGCCAAAGAAGCTTCGATTTGTCCTTGTGTTGTTGTCCCGGACGTAAGTGCGTCAGTCCAATATTTTAATCCCTCAGGATCTGGGTCTCTTCCCATATATTGCTGATAGGCAGCATTTAGGAATTGATCCGTCGGCAAATTCTGCGACGAAACACTTGCGTCGTAGTTTTGGTAATGCCCGGGTAAGTTTTGCGCTGTGCTTGTGTATTTTAATGCCGGAGAAGTAGAGGCCGGCATTTTTGCTAATACGTCTGGCGGCAGTGTGGACAACGAAGAAGCCGGAACTGTCAAACCGGCAGGCGGTCCAGATGTAGGACCTCCTTGAGCCGTTTGTCCTGCCGGTGGGGCAGGTTGATTAGCAGCTTGCTGCGCTTGCATTGCAGCCTGAACTTGCGGTGGAAGAAGATTAGGGTCCATCTGGCCAAATCTGGCTAGTGTATCTCCCGTCATCATCATCGAATTTGGCTGATTATACATTGAGCCAAATGCCGCTAGTGGAGCCTGCGCAAATCCTTGAGCCGGGCCTGGAGCGTTAAATGCCGCAAGACCTGCCGCCTGTTGCTGCTGAGGTGTCCCACCAGATGGGGCAGACGTAGCAGGATTGCTACCGGCTAATATACCACCATCAGCTCTTCTTGCCCTTCCGCCATATCGACGGCCTTGCTGAGAAGATCCAGCCCACGACGGAGTTATCCCCGCAGTTGCAGGCTGGTTTTGTGGCTGAGGCGGCTGAGCAACCGGAGCGGGCTGGGAGCTAACATCCATGCCGTTATCATACATGGCTGATCGCGTCCCAAACCCATCATGGGTCGGAGATTGCTCAAGTGACTTACCCAGGGTTTGATTACCTGCATTCTGAACCTGATTAGGGTCAGCTGCTTGCGGAGAAGCGGCAAAGCTGTCCTGGGTATTCTGATACTGAGAACCCATAAGACCGCCAAAGCCTGTCGTGGCTCCTCCGCCTAGATAAAACCCTTCCGGCCAGCTTTATATGCCGCAAGTTCTTCTTTCTGGAGGCGGCCTTCGCCTGAACCAGCGCCGGCCGTGAGGTCCTGTGTAGAGCGAACTTTACCACCTCGTTTAAATGGACGGGGTGGCATACCGCCTGGCGCACCCATACCCGGAGCGCCCCCTAATCCCTGTGGCATACCGCCCATTGGAGGTGCCGGCGGCATTGCTCCGCCCATTGGTGGGGCTGGTGGCATTCCGCCCATAGGAGGTGCCATAGGGGCGCCACCTGGAGGCATTGGAGGCATGCCGCCCGGAGCGCCGCCCACTGGAGGCATGGGGGGGCGTGGCATCCCTCCAGCTGGCATAGGAGGTAAGCCCCCCATTGGATTTGTCTGACCACGGCTATCATTGAAATTAATTGTCACGCCACCTTTGGTAGCAGACTTGCCGCCACCTAAAGATGTGCCGCCGCTAAGAGATCCGCCATCAGCGCGCTTTGCACGACCACCTTTACGGAGACCTTCCATGCTCTGCTGCTCGTCATGCTTTTTATCAAGAGCGGATTTCTCCCACTTCTCCATCGACATGCCGTGCTTTTTAGCAAGCTTCTTATCTTCGCGTAGGTCTTCCTTGGAATGTTCCCACTCCATGTGTCCGACCTTGCCACCCTTTTTCATGGCGTATTGGCCTTTGCCAAGATTGCCTTTGCGATAATCTTCGGGGGAAATCTTATTAGCTTCTCTCTCCGCGTAATTTCGCATAGCCTGCTTATCAGCCTCGGAAGGGCCAGATTGAGATTTCTCGGATTTCAAGCCTTTCAAACGCTCCTCAGAACGCATGGCTTCCTCTGGGCTAGGCAACATACCGCCGTCATCACGCTTTTTACGGGAAGCTTTGTCCAAGCGCTTTAAAGACATGGCGCCCTTAACAGAGCCACCAGCCTTGCGCATGATACGTGGATTGACTTCTTGTGAAAGCTTCGGCTCAGCGAAGATAACGCCAAGGCCAGCCTGTTCATTGGTGTTCAGGCCCTTCTCGCCATCCCAGCCGTCTTCAGTTTTTTTCTTAGCTGATTTGGCTGCCTTTGAGCCTTTTCCAGCATAAGTATCAATCTTTTTATCATGGCCTGCTTTGGCCTCTTTAGCATATGGATGTGCCATCGTCTTATACCTGTTGTTGATGGGAAGAGGCTCAGACGGCGCGTCCGATTAGCCTATAAGATTGTAAAATATCGGCACTACGGCGCGTAGGTCGATTGTATCATAAAGCAAAGATTTTCATACCTTTGCGAGTTATCAATGTTTTTTAGCAGCCCTCATATTATCCACGAGATTTGGATAAGGGCGCCCGGCAGCCTTAGCCGCAGCTTTAGCAGATGACTTTTGCTCGCTTGTTAGTGGATCTGGCTTACCAAGTGACTTAGGACGAGGTTTATCCCACACTGGTCCGCCAGTTTTATATTTCCTAGCCACCGAAAGGGCGTCACTAACAGCCCCGCCTTTATTCATTTGTCCTGGTGCTAATCCTTGACCGCCAGTTCCAGGGACAGCAGATCCGTCAACAACCATAGGTGATAAATATAAAGACCCAGGATCGGGCGTTCCTGTGGAAGTTCCTAATGTTCCGGCAGTTCCACTACCAGAAGGCAATCCTGTGTAACCAAGTTGATAATAATCAATTGGAGTGGTTGCTGTTGGACCAGGAATATTCGCCGTAGCAAGCGTTGATCCAGCTCCAGAAGATGGAGCAACGCCTGTTCCAATGCCAGATCCCACTCCAACAGGAACGCCTATTGAAGCCCCAGCGCCAGAATTAACACCAACATTACCGCCGGCACCTGTGCCTGCTAATTGTTGACCTAAATTAGTTCCTGGCTGTGTGCCGCCGGTAATAGTTCCGCTACCAACTGAAGTGCCAGTTCCCGTAGTAGGAAGTGTCCCAGCATATGGGACATATTGTCCTTGAGCATTTTTTGTAAATTGATAATTTGCTAACTGGCTTCTTGAAATGATTGTTGACGGATCCTGATAAAATGGACCGGGGGTAGCATTATCAGCCAAAACATTTTGATAACTAGCGTCGTCCAAAACTTTTACAGGTTTACCATTAATCATTACAGTCGACATATACGGAATAGTATTTCCTTGAACAGTATTGGATGGAATAGTTTGCGTCTGCGGTGGAGGAGTTATTTGGTAAGGTTGATAACTGCTTCCCTGAGACGTTGCATACTGTTTACCTTCATCAGATTGGGGCAAATATTTAGCCAATACATCTTGTGTTACTTGCCCTGTTCCTAATTGGCCAGTCCAATATTGCTGTTCTGCTGAAGTTGGGGCGCGACCAAAATCCTGTTGATACGCATCATTTAAAAAAGAAGAGTTTTTAAAATATTGTTGTGCAGGGTCGCTTCCTGCAAATGCAACCTCCACTGATTGAGGCGTTGCTGTTCCTGCACGTAATTGATCTGTCCAATATTTAACACCATTTGGATCAGGAGGTGTGCCAAGATCGTTTTTATATAGTTTATTAATAAAATCAGTGTAATCAGATGGAATTAATTTAGCTGGATCGGCCGCTACCGCCTTTAGGTTGTCAGGAATATTATAATCAACAAAAGATTTACCATAATCACCTTTCGAGGCATTTGGTGCTATTTGTTGAAGCTGTTGTTGTATTCCTTCAGCATATCCCAATCTTTTTTGGAATGTGCTTTTCGCGTCTTGCGCCGCTGAACTATTAGAGGAAATATTCCCTCGGCTATTTATAAACGCCCCAGGGCTTTCTACTGCCAATGCTCCGGCCACAGCAGATTGGAGATCTGGAGCATAGTTCATATAATCATTAACAGATGAAGGATTAGCGAGATCGTATGATGATCCTAAATTTCCTGTAGTATAATTTACCCAAAACGATGTTTGAGCTGCTGGATCGGATGGACTTAAATTATTAGCTTTTGCATATTTTTGAAAGGCAGTATTCATTGGGCCAGTAAATTGAAACGCACCATAACCACCGCCACCACCAGTTTGCGGCTGATTAAAGTTTAAATAATAGTTTCCATCAGAATTGGCCTTGGATGATTGTCCTTCAGTAGCAGCATTTGCAGCATAAGCAATGGCCGCATTGTAGGACATCCCTTGGTTCATCAAGTTTAAGGCCAAATTAGTGGCATTTGTCCAATCATATTTTTTAGGAATGTCTGCCGTCGATGATTGAATATTTTTAGGATCAGACAACCATTGGACTGAATTTTGAGCGCCTGAAGATAAATTTGTCCACCCTAAATTATAGCCCGTCCTAGATGTGTCACCAACATATTGACTAGGATCTGTTGTCCCGCCCGATAACCCAGATGTGCTTTGTCCACCGGTAGCACGATATTTTCGGGCTACTTCCAAAGCCCCACCATCAGAACACTTCCACTTTCTCAAAGATTTATTAATCCGGCTATCTGGATCATTGGCTGTCTCAGAGCTGGTAAGCTTAGCTTTCATGCCTTTCATACGAGCGCAGAAACTATCTTTACGGGATCCGCCTTCCGGCTGAGGACGCTTAATGTCATGACCCTCGGAACGGAGAGAAGCTCGACCCTTTTCGTTCAACCCGCCCTCTGGGTTTTTGCCCTCAGACCTTTGCCAAGCCGGTGTCTTAGCCATCTTATTATTCCCTCGTGCCGATCCGCCAGTAGCCATTCCGGCAGGCTTAGGCCAATCTTGCTCTGGCGACCATGCAGGATATTTGTCTTTACCAAGTTCAAAGAAGGGAGACTTTCCTTCTGCTTCACGGCGTTTTGCAGCTTCATAAGCCCTATTATCAGTATCTTGTGGTGGGCTTCTATGAAGTCTTTCCGCCATTAATACAGCTGCCTTGTCGGCATCGCTTATATTTTCATAAATAGACGGATATTGGATTTCTCTATCTGAAGAATATTCAGAAACTATTCCAGAGTTGTCTAAATTTTTAATTGGACCGAGAAAACCAATATCTTTTGATTTAAGCGCATCTAATTTATCTGTTTCTGGGTTGTATCTTTGCCCCCATGGATGTCGAAGAGGAAGTGTCTTAGCCATCCTACTCTCCATCTTCCGCAGTTGGCATTCCCATCGGCTGCGACATCAAATTAAATATACGATCCTTATGCTTCTCATTGGCGTCATGACGATGTTGTTCCGTCATCTGGCCATGTTGAGCAAGAAGATCCTTATCCTTGTTTTTCTCGTCTTGGCGGAGCTTGTCAGCATGGACCATTGCAGTTTGCTGAAGCTTCATCGCTTCTAATTGCAATTTACCTTTGCGGTCCTCAGCATGGTTCTGGGCATCCGTAAACGCCTTCATCTGATCAGTCTTGATCTTCTGAACATTTGCCTCAGTAACCATCGCCTTCGTCTGATTGTCGACCTGATTAGACTGGGCCTTTATTTGAACCTCGGCCTGTTTTGCCTGAGCCGTTATCATCTTGGCCTGGGCTTCCATCATCAGTGCAGGATCTTGTTGCGGGCCTTGTGGTGGTTGTTTACTCCACAGGCTGTCAATATCCTCAATATCTGTCATCTCAAGAATACGACGATCGACTTCCTGCATGTCGTAAAGTTGTGGGTTCTGAGCGGCAAGTTGTTTGAGTGCAATCGCCTTCTGGATCCTTAATGTCTGAGAAGAACAATTTGGATCAGCCTTCGGGACAATATCGTAATTGTCTAAGGCTTGCTGGAGTAACTCAGCATCTTTCTGGAACCCTGGATTTCTATTAGATCTCCAAAGGCTCTCCGGATCTCTACGGAACAATTCCTTGAGTAATGAGAATTCCTTGCCCTGTGCCTGATGCATTCTCTTATGAACGGCATTCAGGACTTTTGTGGCCTGCTCAATCATCGCAATGGTAGATCCTACGGGAATATCCTGCCTTCCCTCTCCTACGGCCATTTCTGCCGTGCCACCAACACGCTGGGCAGTCTGTTCCACATTCTGGATCATTTGCATAAAGCCGCTGGATATATCCCGATATGGAAGCGGGAGAAACGCCTCCTTTAAAGGAACGCCATCGACGTCTAATGGCGCCACTTGTCCTGGCCCAACCCGGATCGTGGTCGTTTGCTGGCGGCCGGATGATCGAGCCATAACGCCACCCGGAAAATTAGCCAGCATGCCATTGTCAAGAGCAATTCGCCAAGCCGCTGTAAGAGCGCGATTAGCATTACCAAGAATATGCAAAAGACCGAGGTTAAGACCGGGGAACGACGGAACAAATACATACTCAACGAAGACTTCTTTTCGTGTATAATTTTCATCGCCCTCTTCCCACCAACGGCGGATTTCGAGGACTTGCCTGCTGTCCTTGTCTAACGTCACACGATAAGGAAGGGGCAACCCGGTGGCTTCGCCATCTTCTTTATGCTCAAAACCACGCAGATCTAACTCACAATAACACTCGTAAATTTCTCTATCGACCTCTCGGTGTTCCATCAAGCTCTTCGGCTCAACACCTGAGATGTTTGCCAGTTCAATGTCAACAACATTGCCTAGCGCAAAATTTGTGGAAGTAAGTGCGACGTCTCTCCAAATGCCGGCAAGCTGCATTCTTCTTACGTCTGAAGGCTTCATCTTACTACGATGAGTAACCCTGGCGGCCGCTTCAATAGCTACGGCACCTTCGGAAAGGATCAAATCCTTACGGTCAATTGTCTCTGATACAGGACGACGCTTCAAAGGATGATAATAAACCTTCTTGTATGCCTCTCCACCCAATCCAAGCGAAAAGAACATACGATCAGTATCGGGATAATATTCAGGAGCCCCAGACGTCAGATAATGGTTCATGTCTGTCTCAAGGGCGTTTGCCGCTTGATCGAGCTGCTTTATCTGATCACCTTCATTCGAGACCTTCACCGGTCCATCAGCCGGCAACAATTCGCCGCGGGCATTTGCCTGGAACCTTAGGACAGCTTCCAATAACAACGGATGCTTAACGACCGAGATGCCCTCGTCATTTGGTTCTGATCTTGGCTCTTCGAGCTTAATGCCTAGGAGTTCAATTCCCTTGGCGACGTCTTCTAATCTCTGATCCTGACGCGTGCGATCGTCATTGATCAATCTCAAAAGCTCATCGGCAACGCCAGTGAGAACACCTATCTCGACATGCATCGCCAAATTGGCATCATGATCCTTGCTATCTTCGCTGGGCGCCTGTGGCAATCCGCCAAAGTTAATCTGCACCCCGCCATCGGTAAGATCAATTTGAATGACTTGATCGCCCGGCTTTGCCTTTTGCTCAGGTGGCGTGAGGTCTACCTGCTCAGGCTTTTCCTGCGGCATTCCAGGAGTAGGAACCTGCCGTAAGTTCATCGGGGCTACATTGGCCATTTACTTCTCGTGGATTGCAAGCCAACCGTGTGGCTCTTCATTAAAAGGATTGCCGCCGTGATACCAGAACAACTCGCCGTCTATTTTGACGGTCATTGCCCATCCCTCAATACCAGTATCAGACAGGATCTTCACTAAGGCCATTTTCTGCTCAGGCAATTCATCCATCGGCCTGACAACAGAATGGTCAATAATAAATGACATCGCCGCCTCAGACGTTATAGACAGGTTTGCTAGTCCGTCGGTATGAACCTTCGGCCATAGAAATGGCCACAATTTCCTCAGGACGTCTAAGGAGATTGCGTTCTTTGAGATACTTGAGCGCTTGCGTCGAGCTGTCGACAAGGTCGTCGTGCTTTCCTTTTGGGAAATTCTCAAACTGCGTAATTACCTGATCTGCCCATGCCCTGTCGGGAGAATAAACCTGCCCGCCACTAAACACTGCTTGGACAGCATAGGCCCTGGCAACCTTATCCGCATTTCCCGGATTAATAAGCTGGACACCCCAATGCTGATTTCTATTGAGCCTCTTAATCTCTTGGGCAACCGAAAGGCCACTTGCCTTTGCCTCAATCAGTAACATGTCAACTTTGAACTGATTACAAGTGTGAATGGCCCATTCGACCAATCCCCACTCTTCCATAGAGCGGCGCTTAAATTCTAACTCAGTCTCTCCGGGACGGCGTAAGATATCCGGGCCATGGATAGGAAGCTTCTTAGCCCAGGAGTGCATTAACATTACCGCAGGGATAGTATCCCGATCGTCGATGACTTCTGACCTTCCACCCTTATGGTCCAAGATAGCCCTGGCCTTTTGACCGCCTCTTTGCCAAACACCCCAAACAGTCAGCGCCGAGAAATCATTCTCCTGCTTCTCGCCGTATGCCGTATCAAGGCTAGCAATAATGTAATCCATAGAAGGATAGCTAGCGCCCGAATTAACCCCTTGAGCAGCCGCCTCGTCGTCATCCCAGAGGTTCCACCATTCCCTCTTGATAATCCCACCGCCACGAGGAGCAGGGGATTGCTGCATTTGTCCTGCATATGCATACGGGCCCATAACTAACTTATCACGCTCCAAGACCTCACTCGGAAATCTTTCCGGAAATAAAACCTCTCCCGCTACCTGACGAGGATCGCTAAATCCGATCTCAGTCTCGCAGCGACGCAGCGGATCAAATTCCGCAGGCAGCATAAGGTGCGTATATCCAAGGTTCTTCTCAAGGATAACTCCGGAGACATCGCTCTCATGCAACCGCTGCATGATAACAACAATCGAACTTTTCTCCGGGTTGTTGAGGCGGGTTGGGACCGCTTCAAGAAACCACTCGATCGTCGTCGCGCGCATCTGATCCGAGGACGCGCTTTCAACTGAATGGGGATCGTCGATGATGACAATGTCGCCGCGAGAGCCAGTAATTGAGCCCGCCGCAACGGCCTCCCTAAACCCAAGTCGGTCATTCTCAAACTTGGTCTTTGCATTCTGGTCCCCGGTTAATTTAACCCGGTCTCCCCAGTTTTCCTGATACCATTCAGAGGTGATTAACCTCCTCATCTTAGTGCTATCTCTAATTGCCAGATTTTGGCTATGCGAGACACAAAGAAAACGGAGATGAGGCTGATTACACGGACCCCACAAATATGCCGGCCATAGAACAGCTACCAACAAGCTCTTCATGTGGCCTGGAGGAATATTAATCAGCAGCCGATTGATGTCGCCATCCTCAATGGCATTCAAATGCATGGCAATGGCGTCTATATGCCAACCATGAACATAAGGATTAGAGGGCTCTAAAACATTCCAGGCTTGGCGAATAAACTCTCCGAGGTCTCCCTCAGCAGCCCGCCTCTTCTCCCTCTTCATCAGCTCCTTCTGAGCCGCCGCTATAAGCGCCAATTTCTGAAGCTGTGGCCGAGATAAATTGTCTAATTTGATCATCATTCATCCGACTGAAATCGCCCGGTGCGCCCGTCTCTTTTCTGTCGATCATCAGGCCATGCATCTTGGCCAAACTATCAGCTGCGCCCTTGGCAGCATTAAAGTTCCCGACCTTCTTGGCATTCACAAGCAGGTCCGCATAAACATTGGTCATGCTTTCTACTGTGACCTTCAGATCAGTCTCAGTAATTTTAAGCAGTTCAAGGATCCTTTCGGACACCCTTTTTCTCCCTTTGAGCTTATACGGATTGTCCCAGTGCTTTTTATATCCTGCTGCCTCGTAGGCTTTTAGGGCGGACATGCCCTTCACTATGTTTTGGCAGAATAATTCCTGCCGAACATTCGGCAAGGCTGGCATGGTAATAGCCCTTTACTTAAATGGATTTTCGGTTATGCATTTTTATAGATAAATAAGGAGGTTATGTCAATATGAGTGAAGAGGCATTCAGAAAAGAGCTGGAAATAATAGCGCGAGTTATAGTGGCTAATCCTATAGCTCTTAGGGCAATTAAACAAGATGATGATTGTGGGGTTAATTACGCATTCGAGGATATGGCAACCAATCAGACAGTAAGATTAGCCAATATCATCCGTCTTGGATGGGAGTTTGCGAAAAGCAAGGAAATCCCAGTCAGGCTTAGCGAAGTCCAAGATATGCAAACCGTTTCTCTGTCATTAGGTAATATTCCAGCTTCCCTTATCTTTTACTGGAAGGATGAATACTGGGGTATTTGTAGACTACCTGGGCCATTCGAGATCAAATGGAAGATCAAACCGCACAAAAAGACGGGCGAGAATTTATACGCTATCCCATTGAAAGATTTCAAGATTATAGTGAATTACGCCGGAAAGTCAAATACGCTGTTAACCGGTTAATGACGCGCTGTTAGCCGGTTAACCGCCTATTCTTGGTGTAGTCTCCCCCATTTGAATACACCAAACGCCAAGTCCACAAAAATTGCACAAATTCGCTGGATCTCGCGTTTTCCTGCTTGACTGTTATTATTCATTGTGCATAATACATCCATCAACTGATGGAGAGACAGATGCACGATTATGACTACGACTTCGATGAACTCCGCCCATTTCCCGGCCTTGAGGTACTGGCCTATGGAACTGCCAATGTATGCTATTCGACACATAAGAATGGGGTGACTGTAGATTGTGTCAGGGCGATATGGCTTGATCCCACCTATGCAGGGGAAGATCTCCGAAAACTGGAACGCAATTCAGAGCTGTTTAAGGCAATCGAAAGAGTATTGATGGATAAATATTCCGGGCATATCGAGGAAAATATTAAAAATATGCTTAGAAATTATATTGGGAGGCAGGCATGAACGACTTTGTATATGTCCTTGAGGTAGAATTCCCTACGCTTCTATCTATGGAAAGTAGAAGGATGGTATTTAGCAGCCGAGATGAGGCAGAAACATTTCGGGTCAAAGGCAAGCGAAAAGGCTACTTCGTCAAGCATCTATTGGCCTATCCAATATACACCGCAGAAAAAGCTAACAGACTGATTGCAGATGAGAAACAGCGCTTCCACAATCTATCACAAGTAGGCGCTTTGTAAAGGATAATCTCCCTCCCAACTTGGCGGCCGGTAAAATGGCCGCTATTTTTTTTGCATAATTGTGCTTGACTTATCTTATGCACAATGCATAATAGACACATAAGAACAAACCAATGGAGAGACACATGACCATCAATATCGCAGACCGATACGCTCAAGTTAAGATGATGATTGAATGCCTTGAAAACGAACTTAAGACCCTTAAGACACTGGCAATCGCCACTGGCCAAGAGAAGATCGAAGGCAATGATTTCACCCTCAAAATCAAATACGACGCCGAGCGCAAAAGTCCCATAAAAGAAGCATTACTCCAGTATATGAGCCATCAACAGTACGAAAGCTGCCTGAAGGTTACTAAATACGAGCTGATCACATTTCGCTCAAAAGTTGACGTTCCAATTCCATCAAACAAAGAGGCAGCGTAATGCCCATTAGACAGGTTCCTACAACAAAAAAGGGCTCCCAGTGGGCCCTTAACTCCAAAGCATTTGGAGATGGTTATAGGGAGGCCAAAAACGGCCTCCCATTGGACTACGATAAATATTGCACTAAACCAGACGATCAGTGGAACTACGAACGTGGGAGGCTCTTTGCCCACGTATTCGACGGCGAGCTGAAGTATGGAAAAAAAATAAACCGCGAAGCTCTTTGGGCGCTTGGAAATGCAATCAGATCCCATTTGATACTATGATAGTATCTCCCTAATAGGAATGAGAATGACGCTTGAACGGCCATCATCCCCCGCATTATGGCGGAACCTCCCCTGTCCATAATACCTATGGCATATTTGTATTAAGTGAGGGACAGGGATCATAATGTAAACAAGCGTATTATCGTCACGCTTCAATTCATGAACCCAAAAATCAGCTTCAGTCGCAGCTAGTCCAGATTTTTTACCATTATGCCGATATTCAATACAAATGTTACCTGTTCGTTCCCACTGCCAAGTCTCGGATTTTAATTCTATTTTCCAGTGTTCCTGAGATAAATTTACCCGTTCTAATTTCGCACTTGCAAATACTTCTCCTAGCCTGCGCTCATTAATAAATGCTTGGCCAAGTTGAATGTCGTATTTCTTGTCTTTGTTAAAGACCATTTTCTGGTCCATGTCTCTTCCCCTAAAAAAATGACCCATCTGGAAAGGAGCTACCAGACGGGCCAAGTCGATGAAGAGACGGGGCGGAGGTATTGCCCCGCAACTCTTCTATCCGCTTAGTTACTTAGCGTCAATCTTCCAATGATCCGCAAGTGCACTAAGAACCAACTTCAAATCCCTCATCACTTCGTAGTTGGGGATCATACCCATTCCGATACAAAACTTGGAAAGCTCGATCTCCATTTCTGGAGCATAGCCCATCAATAAAACCTTAACCTCGTTATATTTCTGCTTGGTTCTTATGTGGCGGTCTACCTCAGCCTGTCCCGCCTCAGTGTCCGGGTCAATTTCATTACTGATACTTCCCCGCTCTCCGGTGGAAGTCTTAGGAGGTCTCGGCCCTAAAATCATCTGGGCATATGCTTCGGACAATGCGCCATATCTTTTGGCAGCTTCATATTGTCCATGGTCCAACATGCCGGACAGGAAATATCTCCCGGCAACTGTTCCCCACTGAGCGTCTGCCATGCCGGCGAGAGCTGCCATCATCAGTCGCTTGGTCGCACAAGGGGAAATTGTTTCTTCTGGTTTGGTTTGGCCTCCGGGATATCTATCAGCATCCAATTTGCGCTTGCGACCCGCTCTAGCCATTAACCAGCTCCGTTGACGTGAGTAATAACCGCATCCATGCGGGCCGTCTCTATTATCTTTGTGATATCATTTGGATCTTGTGCTAACCATTGAACGGCAACCGGACCAATACCCTTAGCCATCCAATATCTGGCCCCAGTGCCAGGCTTACCATTCCAAGATTGCAAATAAGTGAACTGAAGGACGTTTTGATAGGCTATACCACATTCTACAACAAAGTTAGCTAGCAGATCTTCATATTTTATAATCTGTGTGCCTTTTGCCATTGACCATGGCCAGCATTTAAAAAAATCCATTTGCGGACTATTCATATACACCCCGCCGATCGTTTCAGTGCAGCCCCAGCCTATCGGAGGGTTCATAATTACTTTCTTGCCGGGATAATCATCTCTCCACTCAGCGACCCCAAATCCAGGCCGATACTGATAATACCAACGATCTTTCCAAACCCCCTTGGCATCATAATCATTATACAACATCGAATTTGTGCCGGGATCATATGAAAATACACTGGTAATAGGATCCATCGACCCGTCGACGGCCGTATAATCAAATCTTCTCAATTCGTCAGTTGTGAAAAATGGCCAATAATAAGAAACATAAATAACTTTATCCATCAGAATTCTCCAAAAACTTTAACTTTGGAAGTGTTATTTTGGAATTCCCTCTAGCCTTTTGCCTAGACAATATACCCTTTTGAGTAGCAAATACCCTCCTGATCGGATCGTTATGAGAAGCCTCATTAATAAATTCTATTTGCCTTTTGTGTTGCTGTTTCTCTGCAAATCGCTCAAATGCATTGTTTTCCATTTCCTCGGTAGTATAATACCTGTAAACCTTTTTCGCCTTCATCTTCATCTATCCTTATATTATTAATTCCATAAGAACGGCATAGAACCCATGAGGAGGTCCTAGCAAACTAGCAATAATCCAACACTGGCAATACCGCTCCTCAATCTCATTGAATGGGACATATTTAAATATCCTGATGCTTGAAGCGTCCCATGATGCCGCCACTGGCAACTCGCTCTTTAACCTTGGCATACGCAATTTGCCGGCTTCGGATATAACTACGGACCTCTTGAGAGGGTATGCTAATTTTCCTTGAAAGCTTATCGGGCCAATAACCGAACTTACTCTTAAACTGATGAGCGGCCCAGCCTTCTTTATACCCCTTCTCAGCAGCCACATATAAAAGGCCACTAAACCATTCTTGTGTTATATCATAATTAGGGGTGGAAGCATATTTATTCTTTCCTTTAAACTCAATTAATTGCCCGTCTTTGGCAATGATATCGCTCATCCTTTTAGGTGTGAACCCACACTCAGGACACTCGTGAACACCTACAGGCTTTAAATAACTACACTGTGGGCATTTCTTAGGAATAAGAATAGGCTTTTCTTTTTTCTCAGTCTTCTTACCCTTTTCAACTACCCCAGTTTTTAATTCATTATAGTTAATAGTGCAGGGCAATCCGAGAGAAATACCGGTATTTGAATGATCTAAAACAAGGCAATTTTCTTTACCCTCATTGGTTCTTAATCCCCGTCCAATGATCTGGAGAAATAGCATCTCGCTCTTAGTAGGACGGGCAAGAATAATACATGAGACAAAGGGGGCATCCACCCCCGTAGTCAATGTCCCGATATTACAAATGACGCTGTAATGCCCCTTACGAAGCATTTCAATCATGTTTGCCCGCTCATCGGCAGGGGTGAAAGCATCCACATAGCCAGCCGATATCCCCACCTGGAGGAACTGTTCCTGAACACACCGAGCATGCGCCCGGTCCACACAGAAACATAAAGTCGGGCGCCTATCAGCTTTCTCCACCCATGTCTTTACAATGTCTGCCGTTATCTCCTGCTTGTTCATAGCATCGGCAAGCTGACCTTCGTGGTAGTCACCTGCGACTACTTTTACATTCGATAGGTCCGGGGAGTATGGAGCAAAATATTTATAATCCGAAAGATATCCCTGAGTAATCAATTCCCGAGTGGTCGAGACAATAATCAGACTGTCCCATTCTTCTTTCATTCCCCTGGCCCATGGGGTGGCACTAAGACCTATGAATGAATAATCAGGGCATTCGGTCATCCACCGCTTATGGAGTTTTGATCGACGATGAACCTCGTCGAATATAACCATATCCACCCCAGGCAGCTTTGGCCGGCGGACTAAAGTGTCTACTGAACAAATCTGAATTGGCTTGTTATAATTACAAAGATAATGATCAGCTTGAACAATGGATATATCGTCTTCCGGCAACCCAGCTTTCACAAATGCCTTATAGGTCTGATCAATTAAACTAAGAAATGGAACAACAAACGCTACTCTCTTTCCTTTTTCTCTGGCTAAAGAAAATACCTCAGAAGCAATTCGAGTTTTACCAGCGCCAGTAGGGGCAGCCAATACAACCCGCTCTTTTTTAGATATTGCGTCGCGTAAATCATCTATCGCCTTCTGTTGATATGGTCGGAGCATCCTTTAATTTCCTTATCTCTTCAGCTATTTGTTGGCCTTCGTATTTATCGTCTTCATAGAATTCTTCGGCCGTTTTTGCACATAGTTCTATAACATCATTTCTCGTTTCAGACGAGAGTGAATTTATTTTTTGCTCCAGCTTTCTAACTCTGTTTTTTAGTTGAGCCGTAATCATCCTTGTTTCCCCTTACTCATGATATATGCCTATTATGGGCACGTTTACAATCAATTTGGGCATGGTTTCCCTTTCCCCTATGTCCTCCGGTCTACCTTACCAGTAGGTAAGTAGTAGTAGGCTAGCAGTAATCGGCGCTGAACTTGACCGATTTGGTAGACTACTCCAGAGAGGGGAGTAAACAGTCGCTTCTCGTATCCCTGACCTGCCGTGATTTATCGGTGGCGAACCCGCTCCAGCCAGAGAAACACCCGGATGGATGTTCCTTCTGATATATCCCCACGTAGAGATATACCGGAAGGAACTAGGGTCAGTTCTGGGTGGGTCCTGCGACAGACTTGCCACCCGGCCCGGAAACCCTCTGTAACCAACATAAGTTGGATGCCGTCATGCTTTCCAGAGGTAAAGAGGCCCGATTTTAGGTAGTGATCCTCATGTAGTCTGTGCCTCAATTGGTCTAAGACCAGGGCTCTCCGATTGTGTCGGGATGGTTAACAGACGCACTATGGCCAGAGGCGGCCTATTTGCCCTCCTCCATGCGCTTGTAAAGTTTCTGGATTTCTCTGGCTAAAGCCACTGTCTCAGCAATCGAAGCTTGGGAAAGCCCAAAGCCTAATAATTTGCTGCCAGCCGTGGTTCCGCCGAGCCGGATGCCGAGCATAGCATGTTCAGCAACATCTGAAATCTGGCCCAATAGGGCATACATTGTGTCGACGTCTAATTTACGTCGTTCAATTTCTGAATATTTATCAGAAAAGGCTTGTGTAAATTTATTAGGTTGGATATGTTTCTTGTCAGCTGGTGACATAATTCCTCGCAAAGCCATGTTATCAGTCAGGGGCTGTCACCCCGAACACAAACATTAGAAGGCGTTTTGATCCCTAAGTCAAGACGCCTTCTCTATTTTTACTGGATGATAATAGACTTACCTTCAAACCCATCAGCGAGTTTGATATAATTTTTCAGGTGAAGGTATAGCTCGCCAGACAATGCTTCTGCCAAGCTGTTTTTGTTATCCTCACCCTGAGTAAATTCCATAGCGCAGGCTAGGATGCCCATTCCTAAGAACTTCAGCATATTTACCGCATGGACGGGATCACATTCCTGTTCGTGGCACTCGTCTATACCATTTTGAATAAGTGGCATGACCTTGTTGAATAAATCCATGGTAATGTTCTGAGCAGTCTCATCCTTAGACATCGGCTAAAATCCTTTCATTTCTTTCTTTACGATATTTTGCTATTGGAATGTATACTAATGGGTGGCAATATTCACAATAGGGAGATCCAACCCCAGTTGTCTCCGCTCCACAAAAGCGTAGATTATCATCTCTGCTATCACCTATTGGAAATCGACAGCTTGTTGCTTTGAGTTGGAAAAACGTAAGTCTCTTTGCCTCAGGATTAGGGAATTCGGTTCTTTTTCCTACTCTTTGATATTCGACCACTTCCTTAGGAATATATGTTTTATCAATCTTCTTCTTTTCACATTGCGGGAAAATTTTATTCATAGCCTCTAGTTTTTTCTCGGGCTGCTGTTTTGTCAGTCCCAGTCTATTTGCCCGACCAATTAAAGAGTTTCTAGTTAATGGGATATCGAATATTTTAGACATATCGGCGGCGATAATTGAATAGGACAATGTCTGATCCGCGTTCTTCAGATAATTGTCCATTTCATCGGTCCATCTAACTACTCTAGCCATGTCATACCTCTCTTGTTTTTATGCCTACATGATTAAAGGCCAACCGAACTTCCTCGATTGATCTTACTAATGCACATACATGTCCCCGTATGTGCAATTCTCCGTGAAACCTGATTTGATTTTCTGACGCATATCCTTTTTCAGATTTCACTTCTAACCATAAAACTCCACCATTCGGTCGTATCACCACCAGATCAGGGGCTCCGGGCGTAAGACCCGGAACTGCATTAGCCGCTCTGCCTGAGAACGTGCGTCTTGATCCGTTCGGGATGGCCACAACCATACACTCAGGAGCAACATAACGGATCCAATCAACGATCTGGCGTTGTATTTCATTCTCACTCACCTTCATTTTTAAGATCCATTAATTTATCAATTAAACATTCTTTGCGTTCTTTGATCTTCTGTTTGCCGACTATGTAAGGAGAATATTCTTCATGTTCTCTGATAATTCGAATTGCCTCTTCCAATGCGCAATTCCATCCAGTGTCATAATATTCTTTAGCAATACTTGAGCAGACGATATTGTCAGTAGAAACGGCCACATTT
>Ga0007852_1000180_pt1 | contig 21131 bp, 27 predicted proteins | sample CryBogCBH28Sep08_FD_71227 | JGI IMG/M metagenome (GOLD analysis project Ga0007852, IMG submission 71227) | Freshwater microbial communities from Crystal Bog, Wisconsin, USA - CBH28Sep08 | ecosystem: Environmental > Aquatic > Freshwater > Lake | place: Crystal Bog, Wisconsin, USA | collected...
CAGTTACAGCCGAACAGGCCAGCCGCGATGGATTTCGTGTGGCCGTGATAGAAAGCCGGGCACACATTGGTGGTAATTGCTACACTGAAGATGACGCCACCACCGGCATCAACATACACAAATACGGTCCGCACATATTCCATACCAGTAACGACACCATCTGGAACTATATACAGCAGTTTACTAAATTTAATAACTATCACCACCAGGTGCGTAGTGTTTACAATGGTCGCACCTATGGTATTCCCATTACCCTGGATACCATCAATAGTTTTTACAACGAAAACTTTACGCCCGCTGAAGCTCGTCAATTTGTTGAAGCCATGCGTGTTAAAAATCCCAACCCACAGAACTTTGAAGAACAAGCATTAGCCTTGATTGGACCTGGCTTGTACGAAGCATTTATACGTGGCTATACACTCAAACAATGGGAAACAGATCCCAAGGATCTACCAGCCAGTGTTGCTCGTCGCTTGCCAGTTAGATTCAACTATGACAACACCTATTGGCAAGACACTTGGTCAGGCATTCCTGTGGGCGGATACACTCCCATATTTGAACGCATGCTGGATCACGAAAACATACAGGTATTTTTAAACACCGATTGGTTTGATGTTGCTGGGCAAGTCAAAGACAAGTTGGTAATCTATACCGGCGCCATTGATCGTTACTACGACTACTGCTATGGACGACTGGCCTGGCGTACCCTGGACTTTGAATTTCAAACCTTCGATACCGGTGACTATCAAGGCATTGCGGCTATAAATTATCCCGATGCAGCAGTACCTTACACTCGTTCAATTGAACATCGTCACTTCCATCCAGAACGTCGATATGATCCAGATCGTACCGTGGTAAACTTTGAATACAGCCGAGCCGCCCAGCCCGGTGATGTCGAATACTATCCGGTAAATCGTCCTGCGGATCGTCGCTGTTTTGAGCAGTATCGAGACCGTGCTGATCAAGAAGCCAATGTGATATTTGGTGGCCGCTTGGGTGAATACATGTACTACGACATGCATCAAGTGATCGGTAGTGCCCTGAGTGCATACCAAAAGAAAGTCAAAATCCGTTTGACTAAACAGACAAATTAAAGTAAAATACTATCATGACACAACATGCCTTTATTGTAACTTCTGCTATCAATAGCAAATTTGGTGTATTTGATCCGGTTAAAAGACTGAGTCAAACTATAGATACCATCACCAGTATCAAAAATAAAATTCCTACAGCTAATATTGTTGTGATGGAATGCTGTGGCGAACCTATCCGGGACGATCAACGTGCAGAATTGTCAGCACATGCGGATCTTTTTGTTGACTATAGTCGCGATGCTGATGTGCAGGCCCTATACGAAAACGACAACTGGGACGTGGTAAAGAACGGAACTGAAATCATGTGCTTTGGTCGTGTGCTGAATCAATTACGGGACAGCGGTTATTTTGTACAAAACAAAATTGATCGCACACACAAAATGTCCGGGCGTTATGTACTAAACGACATGTTTGATCCTGAAACCTATGAACAACTGGCACTGGAAGATCGTATCATTATTGGTCCCAAGTACCGCAGTCAATTTCCACCTGAAGTAACACAGCAGGCCTGGCAGTACATGGCACGTCTATGGTCATGGCCCACTTCACGCTTGGATGAAGTTATCAAAGTCTATGAAGATAGCCTGGTGTTCTTTGCTGAACGCCTGGCCGCCGGTGGTTATGTGGATATTGAACATGTCTTGGCAAGATTCTTAAATCCTGACCATGTACACGAAATACAAAACTTGGGTGTAGAAGGACAGATTGCGCCCAATGGAAGCCCGATCAAAAACTAATGGAAAATTGCAAATCAATCACTGAGTGTTTGGCCTGTGGCAGTCAAGACCTGATCAAGACCCTGGATCTTGGCGAACAACCATTGGCCAACAATTTCAAAAGTGATCCGGCACAACCCGAACCTATTTTTCCCTTGGCCATTAATCGTTGCGGGCATTGTAATCATCTGCAACTTACACACGCGGTGGATCCTGCCATCATCTACACACATTATCTATACGTATCGGGTACCAGTCAAACCAACAGAGACTACATGCAGTGGTTTGCTGGATTTGTCAGCGAACAATTTAACGGTCGTGCCAAGTCAGTCTTGGACATTGGTTGTAATGATGGCACACAATTGGACTATCTAAAACAGGCCGGCCTTGATACCTACGGTGTAGATCCAGCAGAAAACATCTGGCCCACATCCAGTGCTAATCATCGGGTAGTCTGCGGATTTTGGGACGAGGCCAGTGCGGCCCAGCTGGGGCCTGATCAGTTCTGTGCTATCATAGCACAAAATTCGTTTGCACACAATCCTGATCCTTTGCCATGGTTGGTCCTGGCTAAAAAATACCTCAAAGATCAAGGCAAAATTTTTATACAGACCAGCCAGGCTGACATGGTCATCAACGGCGAATTTGACACTATCTATCACGAACATGTGAATTTTTACAACGCATACAGCATGAAGTGCCTGGCAGAACGTGCTGGCCTGCATCTAATTGATGTGGTCAAAACTCCCATACACGGCAACAGCTATATTTTTGTCTTGGGCAAAGAACCCAAAAATACATTTGGTGTACAAAACGCCTTGGCCATGGAACAGTCCCTGGGCCTACAAACAGCCGGCACATACCAGGCCTGGGCCACAGGTGTACATGCACTATTGGACCAGATCAAAGATCAATTGGCCGAGTTCAAAGGATTTGGATACCACATTGTTGGATATGGTGCTGCCGCCAAAGGCATGACTCTGCTGAATGCCAGCCATATACACCTTGATGCAGTCATAGATGATAATCCATTGAAGCAGAATCACTGGTGTCCGGGCACTGACATTCCAGTGGTCAGTAGCAATTATATTGCACAGTTACCCGCTGACGACATTGTGGTGTTTGTTCCCCTGGCCTGGAACTTTTACACAGAAATTGTAGGTAAAATCAGATCTATTCGTGCCAGCAACAAGGATATGTTTGTACGCTATTTTCCGACTATAACCACTGACTTTTATGACAATTGAATTTCGATTTCCTGTAATCGAATTAGTTGACAGATACACTATAGCTCGTGTAAAATACAAAAAGACCTCGGGTGCCAATCAGGCCGAGCTTGATTTTTACCAACAGCAGATAGATCAGCTTGATGTTGAATTGATTCAGGCAGAGTTAACCGAATTAGAAAACGTACACATGCGCATTTGGGCCCTGGAAGATGATTTTAAAAAGTGTCGCATTGACGGTGTTGACCTGTCTGAAATTGGGCGCCGTGCATTAGAAATAAGAGATATAAACAACTATAGAGTACAATACAAAAACGCCATGGCAGACAAGTTAAACGACCCAGTAAGAGAAATAAAAAAGGACCACACCAGTGAACATTGAAACTCCAATCACTATCTTAGTCAAGCGACGTGCTGCCCTGGGCGACGTGGTAATGAGTACAGGTGTGGTACGCGAACTACATCGTCAGTACAACGGGCAATGCAGTATTACGGTAGAAACAGAATTTCCTTTGGTCTACAAAAACAATCCTTATATTGCAGATCTTCGCAACTGGGGTGAATGTAATCCTGTGGACTATGACATTGTGTACAATCTTGATGATGCATATGAACTGAATCCAGCCAATCATTTTGTATCCAGCATGTTTGCTCGTGTGTTTGGTACCAGTTTAGGTTCAATGAATCAAGCACCAGATCTACACCCTGATGAGCAGGACAAGTATACGGTAGACCAAGATCTCAAAGAAATTGGCGACAAGTTCTTTGCAGTTCACATGCGTAACTGGCACTGGGCATTGAAGAACATTGACATGGATACCTGGCTTGACATTTTTGTCAAGATATTTGAACAACGCACTGACTACAAAATTGTTACCATTGGCGGACCCACAGATCTCAGTTTAGAGCATCCGTTGATTTTTAACGCCAATGCTCGCTACACTCCTCAGCAGTTGGCCTACCTGTTAGATCATGCCAGTTGCTTTGTGGGCATAGATTCAGGCCCATTTCAGATTGCTGCCGCAAGTAGCACTCACGTGATCGGCCTGCTAACACACAATCCGCCCGAGTATATCATGCCCATACGCAGGATGGATCCAGGATGGCATTCAACTGCTATACAGGCCGAGGTTGAATGTGTAGGCTGTAATGTCAATCAGGCCCGGCCGGTTAGAGGAATTGACTGCATACACGGAGATTTCCGTTGCAACAGATCCTGGAACACGCAACGAATAGCAGATGCAATATTAGAACAATTAGGACAATAATGGAAACAATATTTGAAGTACCACGACTTAGAAAAGGTCACAGATTAGATATCATTGACACCAGTGTTTACTGGTTTGAAATGGATCATGCACACGAAGGCTATACCGACTTCCTGGACATGTTTAACAATGCCATAGTTGTCAACAACTGGCATAAATTTATTCGACCCGGCTCTACTGCCATTGACATCGGCGGGCATTCTGGAGATACTGCTATTCCCATGCAGTACCTTTCACGTGGTACTGTATTGAGTATTGAACCTAACCCACGTATCAAACCCTATTTGGATTTTAATTGTGCGGTAAATGCACACCTGGGCAAATTTGTTACCGCTGGCTATGCTGTTACTACGCAGGACATTGATGCCTTGGAAATCTTTGATCACAACAATGATCTGTGCAATGGCGGAACCATTGACCCAACCTGGAGTCCTGAACTGCAAGCACGTATGCGTGGTATGTCGAGTAAACAGGTCACGGTACCGGGCATGACCTTGGAACACATCTGTGAAAAGTATCTAACAGCTGAAGAAATTGACAATATTAGTTTTATTAAAACCGACACCGAAGGTCACGATGTCAGCATCTTAGAATCTAGTGCTGAGTTGATTGACCGTATCAAGCCTGTTATCTATACCGAATGGTTTTTTGCCTACGGTGATGTGGAAAACAAAAAAATGTTTGATGTAATTGCACAACTAGGATATCAGGCATTCAATCCCAAAACACTGGAACCCGTGGCCTTGGGCGCAACACCAATTCCAGATCTCTTGCTGATTCACCAATCAAAAGTTGATGACTACATTCAGGCATAGTGGCACCGCTGGAGATACCGTTTATAGTTTGGCCGCAGTCAAACGTATGGGCGGTGGTGAATTCCAGATCGGTATCCGCAACTTAGAACCCACTCTTACTCGCTACGGCTATCGTGCCGAAGAGTGTGACCCAGCACACCGCGGCCGTTATACCGAGCAAGACTATGCCATGTTAGCTCCCTTGATCGAACGGCAAAGTTACATCACCGGTGTTCGGCCCTGGACCGCAGGAGATGCAGAACCTGAGGTGGACCTGGATGCTTACCGCGGAGTAATGTATCGTACATTTGAAGGCAATATTGTGGAAAGTTATTTCCGTACATTCAATTTACCGTTTGCCCCAGCTGACTACTCAATGACCTGGTTAGAAGCAGATCCAATTGCCGAAGCCGCTGTTGTTGTAAACTCAACTCCACGCTACCGAGACCCTGAAGCACACAAGACCTGGTTGTCAATGTGCCAGGACGCAGATTTGGCTCAAAATGGATTGTTTGTTGGGACTCCGGCTGAACACGAAACCTTTGTGCAAAATACCGGATGTCACATACGTTATCGCCCGGTGCAGAACTTCTTAGAATTGGCCGGTCTTATTGCAGGTGCGGATTTGTTTTTGGGCAACCAAAGTATGGCCTACAGCATAGCAGTTGGTCTGGGTAAAGCCTGTGTGTTGGAAATCCATAAAATCAAACCCATGCAGTATAGTGAATGCTATTTCCCCAGAGACAACATTACCTATTTTTGAGAGATAAATATTTTTGCGGTAGTTGTTGACAATGCCGCAATCTTGTAGTACAATAAAAAAACAAACTAAAATTTATTCATTTTTAAAAGGAGAATCATGATGAATCTAAAACCGCTATCTGATAGGGTCGTAGTTCGCCGTGTTGACAGCGAGTCTGTAACAAAAGGCGGCATCGTAATTCCGGATGCAGCTGCAGAAAAAGCAGACCAAGGCACGGTGCTTGCTGTTGGACCCGGTCGACGCAACAAGGAAACCAGTGAGTTAATCGCACTGGATGTTGAAGTTGGCGATCAAGTGTTATTTGGTAAATTTTCTGGTCAGACCGTAAAGGTTGACGGAGAAGAACTATTGATTTTACGTGAGGAAGATATCCTCGGTGTAATTACAAAATAAGGAGAACTACAATGGCTGCAAAAGACGTACAATTTGGGAATGATTCCCGTAGTAGAATGGTTGAGGGTGTCAACATCCTGGCCAATGCTGTTAAAGTAACACTAGGTCCTAAAGGACGCAACGTGGTTATCGAACGCTCGTTTGGTGGCCCTGCTGTTACCAAGGACGGTGTAACCGTAGCAAAAGAAATTGAGCTACAAGACAAATTACAAAACATGGGCGCACAGATGGTCAAAGAAGTGGCGTCCAAGACTGCTACCGACGCAGGTGATGGTACTACTACAGCTACCGTACTTGCACAGGCAATTGTCAAAGAAGGCATGAAGTATGTTACTGCCGGGCACAACCCAATGGATCTAAAACGTGGTATTGATCGTGCCGCTTCAGCCGCTGTTGAAGCACTGAGCAAAATTTCCAAGCCATGCAAGACTAGCCAGGAAATTGCACAGGTTGGGTCAATCAGTGCCAATGGCGATGCTGCCATTGGTAAGATGATTGCTGATGCCATGGACAAGGTAGGCAAAGAAGGGGTGATCACCGTTGAAGATGGCAAGAGCCTACATGACGAACTAGACGTTGTAGAAGGTATGCAGTTTGATCGTGGGTATCTAAGCCCATACTTTATCAACAATCAAGACAAGCAAACCGTGGAACTAGATAATCCGTTTATCTTGTTGTTTGATAAAAAAATCACCAACATTCGCGATATGATTCCGGTACTGGAAGCAGTTGCCAAAGCAGGCAAACCCTTGCTGATCATTGCTGAAGATGTCGAAGGCGAAGCACTTGCTACTCTGATCGTTAACAACATGCGTGGTACCGTCAAGGTAGCTGCTATCAAAGCACCCGGATTTGGCGATCGTCGCAAGGCCATGCTGGAAGATATTGCTATCCTGACAGGCGGACAAGTTGTTGCTGAAGAACTAGGCCTGACTTTGGAAAAGACCACAGCTGAACATTTGGGTATGGCTGGCCGTGTGGAAATTTCTAAAGAAAACACCATCATCATTGATGGCGCAGGTGATGCCAAGGCAATCAAGGCACGTGTTGCATCTATTCGTGTTCAAGCAGAAGAATCCACTAGCGAATACGACAAAGAAAAACTTAATGAACGTGTTGCTAAACTAGCAGGCGGTGTAGCTGTCTTGCGTGTTGGTGGTGCTACTGAAGTAGAAATGAAAGAGAAAAAAGATCGTATTGACGATGCCTTACATGCTACCAAGGCCGCTGTAGAAGATGGTATTGTTCCCGGCGGCGGCGTTGCTCTAATCCGTGCCAAAAACGCTATCAAAGACTTGAAAGGCGATAACCTGGATCAACAGGCTGGCATCAACATTGTGCTACGTGCCATGGAAGAGCCTTTACGTCAAATCGTAAGCAATGCCGGTGAATCAGCAGATGTAGTGCTTAATCAGGTTGCCAACAGCAAGGGCAACAACGGGTATAATGCTGCCACTGGCGAGTTTGTTGACCTGGTTGCTGCTGGAGTTATTGACCCAACTAAGGTTGCTAAAACAGCTCTAGTAAATGCCGCAAGTGTTGCAGGTTTATTGTTGACTACAGATTGTGCAATCTTTGACTTGCCCAAAGATCCCAGCAATCCACAGCCACAAATGCCTAATATGATGTAATGCAGGTATTAGCACAGAAAACCCGCTAAGGCGGGTTTTCTTTTGGCCAAACGTATAAATACTTGTTAATAGTTCAGGAGAAACACTATGGCAATTACCGTAGTAACAACTTGGGGAAGCGTAGACTCCCTCGTCAACACAGCTTCCCAAGCCACCGTTGATGCATTTTTAGTAGAGTTAGTAAAGGCTGGAAAAATGCCTACCAGTTTAGGCACACCTGCCAATGTTACGGTTGTAACAGATTCAGGCGATACTTTTACTCGCACAGCCAATGTTTCACTAACATTCAATGACATTGATGCAGCAAATTCCTATATCAGTTTTATTGCTAATCTAAATCCACTGAGTACAACAATAGTATCATAAGTTAGTGTACACTAACACAAAACCCGCTGAGGCGGGTTTTTTGTTGACCTTAAAAGGCCATAATGCTATAATTGTTTTATGAAATATTTTGCATATGGTATGAATACCAACCGAAGCCAAATGGCCCAACGATGCCCTCAGGCAGTTAGCCTGGGTGCCGCCAGTTTAGTTGATCATGAATTCCGTTTTGCACGTCATGCGGATATTGTTCCAAATCCTGAGTTTATTGCTCGTGGAGTGCTATGGGAAATAACCCCCGACTGTGAATTGGCCTTGGACGCATTAGAAGGTTATCCTACCTATTATCTAAAGAAAATCGTTCGTGTATTCCACGATGGAAAATCCATTCCAGCCATGACATATTATATGGCCGGTGATTATCCAGACGAATTTCCTGCAGATGGATATTTAGAAATGTTATTTGAAGGTTATCAGGAACACGGTGTAGATACCACTCAAATATATAGCAGTTTAGCCCTAATTGAACAGATCGATAAACGCAGAGCAGAAGCAGAAAAAACCTATTTTCAATATTTTAATTAAGGATAGTATGATTATCAATACAGAATACAATGATGCATTTCCTGAAACTCAAGAGTTTACTGACTGGGTCAATTGTATTGATTATGAATATAATGAAGCCGATAATGTTCCAGCGTTAGTGCTTACTAACAAAGACACCGTGGTGTTGCATAAAGACAACACTCAAACCCGCGGATATTACATAGGGCTAGACCGCAGTTGATCCTGGTTGTGCCATAATGGCCAAAATGTTATAATACTTGTATAGTGAATAACAAGGAACAGCAATGAGCCAGAACCATTTAGCAGATTTATCAGTTGAAGAGTTGCAGAGCTACTTGAGTGACTTCCACAAGGATTTCTTTGGTTTTCGTCCACGTTACGCTACTCCTGAACAGTGGCGTGATCGTGAGTATTTAGAAGCCTCCATCAATGCGATCCATAATCAAATGGACCGGATGAAAGAAACACCAGCAGGCCGTGCAGAATTGCGTAGCCAGGGTTGGGTAGTAGAAGAGTCAGATTTTGATGTGTTGGAACAGGCCGAAGAGTCTGCCAATGCTGATGCAGTATACTATGGGGCTTGACCCATAATTGCCAAAATGTTATAATAGTTGTATTGTTAATAAAGAAGGAGCTAGTATGTCAAATGTATCTTTTATTCGTATTAAATCTGGCGCATATCGCACTACAGATGTGAGCGGTCAGGTGTTTCAATTGGTCGAGCAGTTTAAACAGACTGCCAAAGGTAACTATGTTACCGTACGAAATGGCGGTCGTTTTCCCGGCTTTCCTGAAGACATTCGTGTTAAGGTAGACGCTATGAGCGATTATGATTTTGTCAGTGAAGCTGAGTTTGTTGACGCTGGTAATACTCCGTTACAAGAAGCCGAGGCTGTAGAAACAGCTGGCGAAACTGACGACGAAGTGATTGAGCGTATTCGTCAGCGTTTTGAAATCCTAGACGAGATGACTACTGCTGCTACCAACGGCGACATCCGTGCAATGATTGTATCAGGTCCCCCAGGAGTTGGTAAGTCCTTTGGTGTGGAACGTATTGTTGAGAAGGCCTGTTTGTTTGACATGGTTTCTGGCAAGCGTTTACGTGCCGAAGTTGTCAAAGGTTCAGCTACTGCATTGGGCCTGTATACTACACTTTACAAGTATTCAGACTCAAATTGCGTGTTAGTGTTTGACGATTGCGACTCAATTCTTGTTGATGACGTTGCACTCAACCTGCTGAAGGGTGCTCTGGACTCTGGTAAGAAGCGTAAGATTTCATGGTTGAGTGACTCAAACATGTTGCGTCGCGAAGGCGTTCCGGATAGCTTCAACTTTAATGGTAGTGTAATCTTTATTACCAACTTAAAGTTTGATCAAATGAAATCACAGAAGTTGCGTGATCACTTGGATGCCTTACAAAGTCGTTGTCACTACCTGGACTTGACACTGGATACCATGCGTGATAAGGTACTCCGTATCAAGCAGATTGCCAAGGATGGTGAGTTGTTTGCGGAATATGATTTTGAGCAAGCAGTACAGGACGAAATCATTGAGTTCTTGGAAGAGAACAAAAACCGGTTCCGCGAAATGAGCTTGCGTATGGCAATTAAGGTAGCAGACTTGCGTAAGAGCTTCCCACTCAAATGGAAGGCCATGGCTCAAGTTACTTGTATGAAAACGGCCTAAGAATTTTTTGGGTCAGTGGAAATTGACCTAAATACACTTACCTGTAGTTCTATCTAGCTCCTGAACTACAGCCGGTTTTAAAGACCGGTTGACCCTGGATAATTTATTCGGGGTCTTTTTTTGACTTGATATATAAACTATGTTATAATAACATTATGCCAGCCACCACATATTCTTATTCTTATGTTGAAGACTACATTGAAATTATTGCTGGGTATCGCGATGCCAGTGGCAAAAATAAATATAGTATATTTCAACTACCTGAAAGCCTAATTAACCTGGCCAGATACGACGTCAAAGTCTTAGAAAGTTTTGCCGAACAAATCAGAAACAACGTGGGATTTACCGACCGTCAGGCCAAACTTGCCACAGACCTGGTGTTAAAATACGAACGTCAACTCAAACGCAATCAAGTAAGTATTGATCCAATAAAGACCAATGCACAATTTAAATTGCCTATTCGTACCATAGATCGTAGTACCCGTGTCTGGATTGAAACGGATAAGATCATGATCAAATTTCCATACAGCACAGAACTAATTGATCTTATACGTACAGAAAGCAAGACCAGCCTGGGTAGCATACATTGGGATCCTGCAAAGAAATACTGGACAGCAGACTTGACCGAATACAATCTAAATTGGGTTTATGCGTTTTCCAAACAACAGGGATTTGAAATAGATCCCGAGGTGCAAGGGCTAATGGATTTGATTTATCAAGTTGAACAAGAAACTTATAGTATTCAATTGCGGTTAGGCAATCAACTATACATTACCAATGCTCCTGGATCTCTGCAAGAATATGTTGCTGATCAATTGGGCGGGTTTGATGTTGACAATCTTATTCGTCTGGTCGACCATGCTCCTATTGTTGGGTATTCAGTTGATCAGGCAATTGAACAAGCAGTAATCAGCAATTATGGTCCAAGATTTTATAGCCTGTGTGCCAATAGAGAACTCAAGGTAGATCCAACATCAGCACACCAGGACCAAGTTAAAGAAATTGTTTCTTATGCTGCCACAACGAATCGTTGGCCCATATATGTGTATGAGCCCGATATGAGCGATAGGTTAATCATGCAGTTGATTAGGCATTTTGATTCAGACCAAATTGTTAACCTAGATCAAAAAGAATCAGTCACAGAATCGACTAAATTAGTGTATGCACGTAAAATACCCAAGACACCCGTAGACTCTATTCCATTGCTGATCAGCTCAGCCGGTATGTTGTTCGGCGGCGATCGACAGGTTTGGCTACAAACAGCCAAAAAGGTTGTGTATTTTACCAAAGACGTATATAATAAATCAAAAAAAGGACTTGATATTTGCAAGCTCGACTAATAATTAAAGACGAAGTAAATGTAAAGATCGAAGGCTTGGATCTTAGTGATCGCACAGCCTTGGTCAAAAAGTTCAAATACGAAATTCCTGGAGCACGTTACCAACCCTCAGTACGCTTGGGACGATGGGACGGCAAGGTAGCTTTCTTTCAGTTAGGCGGATCAAGTTACATCAATCTCCTGCCAGAAATTATTGCATACCTGGAAAGCAAAGGCTACGATATTGACATTGAAGACCTGCGCGACTACTCAACCACGTTTGCATTTGAAGAATTTACAGAAGATACATTCAGCCACATTGTATGGCCTGCGGGTCATCCACAGGCTGGACAGCCCATTCGGTTCCGCGATTATCAAGTTGAAATCATCAACAACTTCCTGACCAATCCGCAGAGCATACAAGAAATTGCCACCGGAGCAGGCAAGACCATCATGACCGCGGCACTCAGTAAAAGCGTAGAGCCATATGGTCGATCAATTGTAATTGTACCCAACAAGAGTCTAGTAACACAAACAGAAGCAGACTATATCAACCTGGGGCTTGATGTGGGTGTTTACTTTGGCGATCGTAAAGAATGGGGTAAAACACATACTATCTGTACCTGGCAAAGCCTGAATGTCTTGCTGAAGAATACGCAGGCCGGTATTGGCGATGTAACTATACAGGACTTTATTGAAGATGTTGTCTTGGTAATGGTCGACGAAGTACACATGGCCAAAGCCGATGCCTTGAAGACCTTGCTCACAGGTGTATTTGCACGTGTGCCCCTGCGTTGGGGACTCACAGGAACTATTCCCAAAGAAGATTATGAACGTGTGAGCCTGTTGTGTAGTCTAGGATCAGTAGTGGGCAAACTAAGTGCGTCAGAGTTACAGGAAGCTGGACACCTGGCCAACTGCCATGTGAACATAGTGCAGTTGGTAGATCACGTTGAGTACCGGGATTATCAAAGCGAGCTTAAATACTTAGTAACCACTACAGAGCGTATTGCCTATCTAGCACGTTTAATTGAAACAATCAAAGAGTCAGGCAATACACTCATCCTAGTAGATCGTATCGAAACAGGTAAACTGCTACAGGCAGAACTGAGTACTCTGTTTAGTCTACTCAAGGAAGGCAAACCAGACGTGGCCTTTGTTAGTGGTGCAACCAAAGCCGGAGATAGGAAAGAAGAATATGATGACGTTGCGACAAGTACTAACAAGATTATTATTGCTACTTATGGTGTCGCCGCTGTTGGTATTAATATTCCTAGGATTTTTAATCTTGTGCTGGTCGAACCGGGTAAATCCTTTGTCCGTGTTATCCAATCAATCGGCCGGGGTATACGCAAGGCGGAGGACAAAGACTTCGTACAAATCTGGGATATTACAAGCACCTGCAAATTCGCAAAAAGACACCTGACCAAACGCAAGCAGTTCTATAAGGAAGCCAACTACCCATTCAGTATAGAAAAGGCCACGTGGCAATGAAGATAGTGGTCTGTGGTGATAGTTACATGACCCAGGATACACGTTGCCCTGGTGGGCATTTCAGCGAAATGTTGGCACCACACGAAGTTGTAAATCTAGCACGTGGTGGAATCAGTAATACAGGCATTTGCTTTCAGCTTGAACAAGCGGCCAAGTTGGCACCACATGTGGTCATAGTGGGCACAACAGATAGTTCCAGAATGGAAGTTCCTACGGGTAATGGCAAATTCAATCCCAGACTTGGGCTAAAGAACATTGCATACAGTCATAAGATCAGCGGCAGTTACGGCACCGAATATGCGGGCACTGAATCAGCACCAATTGCATCCGATACCCTGTCTACACTCAGCGGAGTAGCCGGTAGTAACTATGCCCTGACTGACAACATAAAGCATGCAGTCAAAGAATACCTGGCATATTTGCATGTGCCTGAACTTAAATCTGTTACCGATTCCTGGATGATCAATTACTGGATCATGATATTGCAACAGGCAGGAGTGCAGGTTATGCAGGCAAGAGAAATCATGCCAGAAATATATTCTTACGCAGGACCCACAGAAGGTACAGACTCGGTACCCTGGGTATTTCACACAGATCGTGCAACACAGATTGCAGTACGACAAGGACTCAAAGAAAATTTTGGCATATGAAAAAACTAATAGTATGTGGTTGTAGCTTTAGTGCAGACAGCTTAGAACCCGGGCTGACAGGAACCGGCTACGGGCATCAAACAGCTCGGCGCCTGGGGTGGGACGTGGAAATCCTAGCACGTCAAGGATGCTCCAACGGTGGCATACGTGTGCAGATAGACGAAGTGTTACGCCAGCGCCCAGACTTTGCTATCATTGCTCCTACATTTCACGACCGTATGGAAATACCTGCTAGAGCTGCACCTTACGATTGGAATCAAAACAAAGAAAAGGGATGGAACCCATTCCTGCAAAAGTGGCTACAGGACCGCACACACCTGAATGGCTATGATCCTACAGCCGGTATTGACAATGTAAACTATGGTACAAATCCTTATCGTATGATCTGCGAAACCATTTTTAGTCTAGCAGAGAACTATGATCATCCTTATCGGTCAGCCAAGATCAACGCAGATACGCAGGCGGCAGTACGCCAGTACATCAATCACATGTATGATTCAAACTGGAAACTGCAACAGGACCAGTGGATTATACGTGACGGCATCATGCAACTATACTACAGCGGTATTCCGTTCCTGCTGATAGCCTGCAATATCTGGACCAGTGATACCGTACGAGATCAAATACCCCAAGTGGTACCTGATCGCTACATGACTCTAGACTACACGCACACTCCGGCTTATGCTGTAAATGAATGGCCATTTGCAGGCAAGGATCCTGGGTACCACGGCGATCCTCGCAGTCAAGAATATCTAGCAGACGTGTACTATAAAATTATTACTGAACAATTCGGAATCAACCCATGACCGACACTACCGTAACCAACTCTGAATCAGAATTTGACTGGTTCAAACACAACGGCATATACATGCCCATGATCAACGATACCTATCGCAACATACGCTACAAGCAGGCCATTGAGCAGGCAGTACCCGGCAAAGTGGTATGTGATATTGGTACTGGCACAGGACTGCTCAGTATCTTGGCTGCCAAGGCCGGCGCCGAACATGTCTACAGCGTAGAAATGGATCCAGGTCGTGCTCATTTTGCCAAGGACATGATACAACAGGTTGGACTAAGTGATAAAATTACCGTTATCAATGACAACTTCTACAACACCGACATTGCCGCAGATGTTTACATCAGCGAAACTATAGGCAGTCAATTGTTTAACGAATACATTATAGATATCAGTGCTCATGCCCTACGACATGGTGGTATCTTTTTACCTGGCAGTTTTGATCTCTGGTTGGAGCTGTATGATGATCATCCTATTTTTCCCTTGGTAACCAACTCTAGTCAGGCCTTTGAATTCCAGCCTGACATAGAAATAGATCCAGTATTTGAAACTGCGGTTAATCAAGCCTTTCAACAGAAACACCCACTGGACAATACCCTGTACCAGGCACAGGTAATCAATGGCCTGTTTACCATGTTGCCACGCTTTACTGATCTACGCCTAAACAAGGTCTACGAAACAGAACCTGTACGCATTGATCTAAGCCAACCCATTGATCAAAACAACATAAGATTGACTATTCCTGCAGACAAAATTACCGATGACAATACCAAGGTAGTTGTGATGTTTTGGACTGCCAACATGTTTGGTGATGTACGCATGCCGGTCAAGGAAACCTGGTGGGGCAATCCTATCAAAACAATTTTACCGCATGTTAGACAGGCCGGCAGTGACATATCCATGTGGTATGATCCAGCAATCTGCAACTGGAGACTCAGTTACTGATGCAGGCAGTGGCACTTGTAGCTCATCCTGACGATTGTGTTATATTTGCTTGGCCCTTTATTGAAGCTCATCCTGAGTTTGATTGGACCATTGTGTATCTGACCTATCGTGACACAGAACCCAGAGCATGTGAACTACGGGCTTACTGGGATCATCGTGGTATACCTACCATATTTTTGGGCTATCACGACACCTGGCTAGACATGGTACGCGGTAAAATCAGTTTTGATGAAGACCGGGCTGAACAGGATCTAATAGCTGTGGGCAATGCCAGCGACTTAATTCTAACACACAATGCCGACGGGGACTATGGACACATACACCATAAATTTGTTTCGGCAGCAACAGAAAAAATGGTGCCACCTAAGGTTTACTTTGCCAGCACATTCAACTATAATACACAATATGCAGTTCAGACTCCTGTGGAGCCAACTGAATTGCCGTTACACAGATCGGTAATAGAAGAATTTCACAACAGAAATACCGGGCTCTATATAGTAACACCGGAAGCGGATACTTTAATAAAGAAAAATAAATGAGAATATTAACCTTAGACAACACAGCATATCCAATGGATCAGATTCCCGACGAAATCGACGAAGTTCGTTTTTGTGTATTGGATAACAGCGACCCTAAAGATCCTGATTATTTTTATATCCCTTTAATCTTCTTGGAATCGTTTAACAGCCCGGCCTTGGTCTTACGCATTGGCGAGCACACTATTCGCATGCCGGTAGATTGGCAGATCTTGATTGGCGAGCCTGACTTTGGCGACCTAGAAGTAGTGCCACTGACATCAATCAACGACCGTGGTTTCAATGTGTTTACATTCAATCCGCTAACCAGTTACATGCCTGAATTCCATCCAGTGGAAATTGTGGACATTTATCAAGACGTCAAATGGTATTTCCCAAAACTCAAGCCTGGACAGATGCTGGCCATTCCTTTGACTGAGGGCGAGAAACCCATGTGTGCTTTCTTTATAAAGGATATTAGTCGCCAAAGCGAAGTGGTAGATTACGGTAAGGTATGGTAACATGGGTCGCCTTAAACCAGGTGCCACTTATGTGTATGAACGTGCCGACGGAGTGACCTACGCTAGAGAAGCAGGTGCACATCCAGGCGATCGTTTTCCCATTGGTTGGGACTACGACGTAGTCAAGAAAAATGAACAGGCTCTGCGGATCGAATTATGGGAACAGATACATCATGCCGCCCGTACTAATTCTGCTTTACAAGAAGCCATAGATCGTGTTATAATTGTGTATGAATTAACCAAAGGTGAAGATCCACCAGGATGGCATCCAGTATGAGTGACCCGTTAAATATCCGTAACGAAATGGCGCAGTTTGATCGCAAGAATAGAGATTTTTACGACAGCCTGACCGATGAAGAACGTAAAAAGTTCAGCCCATTCTTGATGATACGCTGGGGATCCAGTGTAGGCGGTGTGGCAGATCTACAGGCCTATTATGTAATGAGTTGCAACGAACGTTTGAACAAACATTTCTTTGATGTCAATACCGCACAGCATAAAAAACTACAATGGTTACTGGCCACAACCGTGAGTCCTGGTATGGGTACGCAGTATCATCAATGGATCGCTCCCAAGAAACGAGAAAACAACAACAAGGCCATAAAGTTCCTGCGTGAATTGTATCCTGAATTAAAAGAAGACGAAATCAAATTGATGTCGGAACTCAACACCAAGGATGATCTCAAACAACATGCTCGGCAACTTGGTTGGGACGATAAACGGATCAAAGACAGCATATGATTCAACAGCTGGTAGTAAATGGTTGTAGCTACATGGAAGGATATGCTCGAGGTAATGGGCATGTTGATCTAGCTCGGCAATTAAACATTCCACGTGCAGAAAGCCTGGCCATTGGCGGTAGTGCCAATTCTAGAATAATTCGTACTACACTCAAACATAGTTACCTAACGGAGACACCAACCTTTTATGTTATGGGCCTAACTTTTATCAGTCGTTGGGAATTGCCAATACTGACGGTTGACAATGAAAACACAAGTTTTGAAGGCCGCTGGTGTAATCCGCAAAATCAGGAGTTTTCCAGCAGATACGAACATTTTTGGAATCGTGCAGAATCGGAACAATTTGTAGAATTCAAACTAAAAACGGAAGTATACGGCACACTTGATCGTACAGAAGATTTAATGTATAATATGTTATCGGCAATAGAAAGTTTACAATCAAGAGGGCATGGTGTATTGATATATCAACAGGCTGATGATGGATATCACATGTATTTAGACAATCCGCGATTACGGTTGTTATCGAGTACTCCACATATCATTGATGGGTTTAGCTGGTGTGCTGTCAAATATCAACACGAGCAAGGTGTTGACAAAATGCCAACAGGACTGGGCAATTTTATTGGACCAAAAGATGTACCTGATCATATACGCCATCCCTTGCCGGGACAACATGCAGTTCTCAATAGATATCTTGTAAATTACATCAATGACCGAAACATTATATAAATGTCGTTATTGTGAAAAAGACTTTCGCAAGGAATCAACACTTGCGGTGCATCTGTGCGAGCAAAAGCGTCGTTGGCAACAGGAACGAGAAGTTGGAGTACAACTGGGACTCAAAGCCTATCTACGTTTTTATGAAATAACACAGGGCTCGGCTCGTATGAAATCTTATGAAGACTTTGTAACCAGTCCTTACTACAATGCCTTTATCAAATGGGGTCGTCACATGGTAGGCATTAGAGGTGTTAATCCTACCCAGTTCCTGGAATGGCTATTAAAGAACAACAAGAAGATAGATCACTGGTGTCGGGATGAGTTTTATGTAACTTATCTGCATGAATATCTAAGACGTGAAGCAGTACAAGATGCACTGGAACGTGCCTTAAAGGAGATGCAGGATTATGCAGATGATCACCTGGAGCTTAAAAACGGTTTTAGCGATTATTTTAGGTATGGCAATGACAATCGTGTGGTACACCATATTTCTACCGGTCGCATTAGTCCTTGGATTGTGTTTAATTGTGCGTCAGGTGTTGCATTTCTTGATTCGCTATCTGAAGATCAAGTTGGAATGATCATTTCCTGGATCGATCCCACTTTCTGGAATAAAAAATTCCAGGATTATCTAGCTGATTCTCTCTGGGTAAAAGATATTCTTAGACAAGCGGGATTATAGACCAGCCAACATTCTTGCCTTTAGTAGATGCAATACCTGTTTTTCCAATTAGTGTCATCCCTGAATAACTTAGTTTGTGTTCTTTACAAAATGCTTTAAGTGTACCGGTGATATAAAATACATCATTATACGGAGATGTAATTTTCCACGACTTAGCCATACCATTGTTTTTGCCTTTGGTGCTAGGTTGATTTTTCTTAATTAACGCAATGGTTTCTGCACTACGAGGTTTTCCAAAATTTGGATTTTTAGATCCTTTGTAATCTCTTTTAGCAATTCCTAATTTGTAGTTTGGACTATACGATGTATCACCGCCTGTTCCGCCATCTATTAAATTATGTAACACTCCGGTACCGATATCTTTTCTTCCATATTTTGTAATCAAATCAATTTCAAGTTTGAGTGCTTCTTTGTTGGTTAGATTAGTTTTAACTATTTCTATTCTTGATTTATCTGTTGGAACAGGAACTCGGTGAGGAGCATACGCACGATTTCCTTTACCTTTTCCTACGTAATATGGTATCCCATTTTCTCGTAAATATTGATAAACATAATAGATAGAATCAATTGACTGATCCGGTGAAGATGTGTTATTATAAATAGACATGCTGATAGTTCCTTATAAACTGTTAGAGCGGGTGGATATTTCGAGTATCGCGATCCGCACTATTATTTATCATAAATTATGAATACTATTAAACGATTTTCGAGTGATATCGACATTGACCTTGGGAATAGGGATGATGCGTTAAGGTTGTTACAACATACTCCTGCGGGTATTGTGCGGGACGGTAACCTAATTAAACATAATTCGGGTATATATGTGACTGATATTCCCGTAGATCCGTTTACCGGTATTGCTAGTATCGATTATAAAGTAGCAGAAGATCGAGGGTATATGAAATTAGATCTACTAAATGTTTCTTTATATACTCGTATAAAAGATGAGCAACATCTAGTTGAGTTAATGAATCAAGAACCAGAATGGGACAAGTTATACGACCCAGAGTTTTGTAACAAACTAATACACGTAGGTAATCACTACGATTTGCTAATTAAGTGCCCTGAAGCAGTTAATACCATACCCCGTCTGGCTATGTTTCTTGCGTTAATACGCCCAGGAAAACGTCATTTAGTAGGAAAATCTTGGCGCGAAGTGGCCGAAACGGTATGGGATAAAGATGATGAAGGTTACGCATTTAAAAAGGCTCATGCAATTTCTTACTCTCACCTGGTAGCAGTGAATATGAATCTACTCACAAATTCTAAAGCTATTAACTAACCTTGCGGATAAGGGTAATCGATTTACGCTTTGAACGTTTTGTAGCCATTTCTTTCAGGCTCACGTAAGGGCCCATTTTAATTTCCACATCTTTTGAATTCATGGTGCGCAAGCACCCTTTGAATACCATCCAGTCGGCTTTTAAGAACACATTGATTGGAATCAATCTGTTTGACTCCCACCACCAGGTTTCCCCCAGTTCCAGGAATATACGCTTGACATCTTCACTTTTGAGTAGGCCAAAGTCGTAAATTGTAGTAATAACTTCGTCTGAATTTTGTATGATACCTATGTAGTCATTGCCGCCGTAGGTGATGTGGCTCAGGTATGGGTATTGTGCGAGTAGTTGCTTGTAGTGGTCTTCCACGTTGTCCGATAAATAGTTATAAAGATGAGCAAATAATGATCACCGTCAAAGCATATTTATATCCAAATACAGCCGTGGTTCAAGTTTTTGATCCCGCGATATTTACAACAAGGAATCGCCAAGTGTACAGCCGCCCAATTAAAGTTTACCAGGGTATTGATAATCCCATACAAGTTACCGTTATGAATCAGGATCAAAAGCCTGTGAATTTGACTGGCAGTAGTGTGACAGCCAGTATACAGGATCCGGTCAATCAGGTAACTATCAACAGCTATGCAGTGACCTGGGCCAACATACAACTTGGACAGGGTACATTTACACTTGACGCCAACACCATCAATAGTTTGGAACAACGCTTCTACAAACTAACCTTCAGTGCCAATACAAGTGGCAATGTTAAACCAATCTACATTGATGATAACTATGGTGTTCCTTTGGACTTAGAAGTACTTCCGGCGTATTACTCTACAACTCCATAATCTGTTGACTTAACCAAAAACATCCTGTATACTATACAGAATGTTGAACTCTATTCGCGACTAAACAGTTTGCTTTAACTGTAAGTTGGATAAATATATGTATGAAATACATATACCTTATTACTTCCCCATCTGGTAAACAATATGTTGGCCAATC
>Ga0007852_1000181_pt1 | contig 20973 bp, 14 predicted proteins | sample CryBogCBH28Sep08_FD_71227 | JGI IMG/M metagenome (GOLD analysis project Ga0007852, IMG submission 71227) | Freshwater microbial communities from Crystal Bog, Wisconsin, USA - CBH28Sep08 | ecosystem: Environmental > Aquatic > Freshwater > Lake | place: Crystal Bog, Wisconsin, USA | collected...
TGAAAGCAACATCGTCAGACATATAGGGACGAAGCAACTCTGGGGTGATTCGCTCATGTGGGAAATTACTACCTGCTTCGTTATCTATTTCGATAAGAGTCAAACCATGGCGTTCAGCGTAACCCTGCAAGATATAACGATCGGTTGGAAAGTTGGCTTTATCAATGATGATGGTTTTGCGATCTGGTCTTGCCGCAAGAGCTGCACCCACAAGCTGGTAGAAATTAACCGACGTTGTGTCACAAGCAAGAACTTGTCCTGCTGCTGCGCCGAGCGCCGCTCGACCGATTAAATCACCCGTAGTTTCGGCTTCATCAATCCACTCGGCCCAGCCCTCAACAATCTTTGGGCCCCACTCTTCAAGTAGATACGTGTTCACAATGTCGATTGTTTGCTTTGGCAAACGACCAAGTGAATTTCCATCTAAATAACAGAGATCAGGATCACTCACCACAAACTTTTCTTTGTAGTGCGCAAGCGGATCATTGGCATCAAGGGTGAGCGCGTACTCGCGATCGGTAACGTTCATACCCTTACTTTATCGCTCCCTGAAAGTTTTGAAGGCTACTTAAAGCTAGCCATCTCTTTCTCGAACATATCAAGACCCATTGGTCCGATCTTGAGTGCGTAGTTGTGCCACGCCTTGATATCAAAGTTGCTACCAAGGCGAGCCTTGGCATCTTCGCGGACCTTCATCCAGACACGCTCTCCTACCTTGTAAGAGATCGCCTGGCCTGGCCAGCCGAGATAACGCTCGATCTCTCTCTTTGCAAAATCAGGCGCAAGCATGCCGCGTTCAACCAAGAGGTTATATGCAGATTCTGCGTTCCAGATGTTGCCATCGAAATCTTTGTAACCGCAGTGCATTCCGATGTCCACAACAATGCGCGCTGCACGAAGCGCTTGACCTGAAAGATATCCGAGCTCGATCGCTGGATCATCAAAAGCACCGAGCTCATCCATAAAGCGCTCGGCGTAGAGAGCCCACCCTTCACCGTAACCACTGATCCACGCATCGGTGCGTTGGTAACGGCTCAAGCGATCAGCTTCAATAACGGCAGTTGCACATTGCAAGTGATGTCCCGGAACCGCCTCGTGATACCAGGTGGATGCAATGTGCCAAAAGTTAAAGCGGGTGTGGCCAAGTGTTGGGTACCAGGTTGTTCCTGGACGTGAGAGATCTTCACTTGGTGGCATGTAATACGGAGCAGCAGCTGAGCCCTCTGGCGCCAACTTGGCATCGCAGAATTTAATTCGAGGATCAATGTCGAAGTAGACACCATCAAGCTTTGCGATAGCTTCTTGAGTGAAGTCCTTGAGCTTTTGCAACAGCGCATCTGTTCCTTCGATACGATGAAGTTCTGCTTGTTCGCAGTAGTCCGCAACGTCCTTAAGGCTCATGCCGCTAAGACCAAGCTTTGCCGCAGCCTTTTCCATACGGTCGTTGATTGCTTTGAGATCCGCAACTCCCCACTCGTAGGTCGCGCGCAAATCGAGCTTGGCACCTGTGAAGTGTTCAGCCCAAGGTGCATAAGATACTTCACCAATTCCATCGGCTTCTACACAGAGCGGTAGGTATGTTCCTAGCAACCAGGATGACAGTGCGAGCAACGCTGCCTCTGCATTAAGAGCAGCTGCATGCAACTCTGGGTACTTCTTCTCTGAATCGAACTCCTTGGCCATCTGCGAATATCCACCATCGCCATGAACGCGTGCTTGTTCTGCAACGACAGTGGTTTGACGCTTTGCTACGACCTTGCCTTTATTGGCCATTGCGATGAGCGTTGACTTCCAGCTCTCAACAGAAGCTTCTACCGCCAACAAGCGCTCAGTAACGTTTGCAATTCCTTCAGGTGAATCAACCTTCATAATTGTGAAAATGCTACGGATTGCGCTGATCGGATTAGAGATTGGACTGAAGCGATAGAGCGACTCACCTGATTCAAAGAGCGAAATTCTGCTCTGAAGTCGATCGATGAGAACATTCTTTGCAATTCGATCAATGTCGTCAATAGGTGTGAGCGCATTAGCTCTAGCAACTACATCACGTGCGTAGTTCACCGCCTCGGTTTCATGTTGAATCGAAAAGTCATCAAGAAGATGATCGCTGCCAGGGATACCAAGAGCGGTTGCACCCATTGGGCTAAATTTTGCACTGGCAAGAACGTACTCTTCGGAGAGTTCAAATATTGGTGAACGATGTGTTGTCATGTGGGAAATGCTAGTCGCCAATTGTAAAAAGTGCGCTTGAAGGGATTCGAACCCCTAACCTTCTGATCCGTAGTCAGATGCTCTATCCGTTGAGCTACAAGCGCAGGTGAGAGGGAAATAGTACCCGCTTACTCGGAACGACCCAAATGCAGGAGTTTTTCTACCGAAACTTCCTTGAGGCGGGGCTTTCCGAGAGCTTCGCCCGCAGCAACCTCGGCCGCATTAATTCGGCCCCAGGCCGCTTGATCAACAATCTCTACTGCGGCAGGAATGAACTGAGTGATATCGAAATCAGGGCGTGCCTCTTCGGCAAGGTCCTCAATAATCAACTTCACTACATCGGATGCATCACTCTTGTTAGTGCCGATAACACCAGAAGGTCCGCGCTTTGCCCAACCGACGGTGTAAATATTTGTGCCAAGTACTCGGCCTTCTTCATTATCAATGATTCCATTATGGAAATAGATTCCATTGATAGGCGCCGCTTGGTATCCGATCGCAGAAATAACTAATCCTGCTTTGATCGAATAGGTCTCGCCGGTATCGACAACTTTGCCGTCCTGGATTTCGTTTATTCCGAAAATAACTTCTTCAACTTTGCCATTGCCTTTGATCTCTTTTGGCGCTGCCAAGAAATGGAATTCCATTTCGCGACCATGGCCCGAATGCGGATGTTCGGCAATCAATCGCCAGGCCTCAAGGTTTGTAGCTAAATGTTTTTCGATCTCGCCGGCGGCAGCAGCTCGTGCATGCGCAGCCTCTACTTCTTCTTTGGAAATCACGACGTCGGTGTGTTCAAGTTTAGGAAGATCACGTAGTTCTGGCGCAGTGAAAGCTGCGTGCTCCGGACCGCGACGACCAGCAACGTAAACCTTACGAATCTTGCTTGTGTGCAAAGCATCGAGCGCGTGGCTAGCGGTATCGGTCGAATCTAATTCGGATGGGTCTAGCGCCAAGATGCGCGCGCAATCCATGGCAACGTTTCCTGCTCCGATGACTACAGCAGTGTCACTATCAAGCGATACTTGTAAATCTGCAAAATCAGGATGGCCGTTGTACCACGGAACAAATTCGGCAGCGCTCAGCGATCCCGGAAGATCTTCTCCTGGAATACCTAGCTTCTTACCAACCGCAGAACCAGTACACATAACAACTGCGTCGTAGCGAGCGCAGAGCTCTTCCACGTCAATATCCTTGCCGACTTCTACATTTCCAAAGAGCCTAAAACCTGGCTCGGCTGCAACTTTTTCAAATACCTTCGCAACAGTTTTGATCTTTGGGTGATCAGGTGCAACACCACTACGAACCAAACCCCACATGGTCGGTAGGCGCTCGAACATATCAATCGCAAAGGTGCGATTCTCGTCGGTCGAATTCTGAAGTGCCTGCGCAGTGAAGTAACCAGCTGGACCGGCTCCGACGATTGCTATTTTGTAGTGAGGCACGTGCTTCTCTCTTCTGTCTGGGGCAAACTGGCGGTAGTGAATTAAAAGGCGAAATCTGCAATTGTGTAGCTAGTTTTAGGTACAAACTTCTTCTCTTGGCCATTCAAGCGATATGTCACTTCGCTCTTGCCTATGATTTCCACGCTCTTGGTATCCAAGTCGAATGAAATTCCGGTGTGCTCATCTATTCCCAAAATTCCAGTTGATTCATCGAGCATTGCCTCTAGGGCTTTCATACGGCTCTCGCCAATAAAGCAGAATCGGGTGTCATGAGTTCCACCCTGAGTGTTGTTGTAATGCGCGATTACTGTGGCACGAATTCCAGTGGCGTGTTCAAGGATATTAAGGCCGTCTAACCAGAATGGCTCATCGCCCACTTTATACATCTCATAGACCGGCATAGTTTTCGCACCCATAGTCATTGCCGCAGCAGATGCCATGACGATTGAACCTCGATCGAGAACTGCTGTGAATTTTGGCACGGCTCCAGAATCGCTCCAGACTTTGAGCGCATAAGTTGGGCTACCTGGACCTGAAAAGACCCAGTCGGCTTTATCAATCTCTTCGAGCGCAGCGGCTTGATCGTGGTGCTTGTGGCGCAGATGAACATCCACGATTGGGAAGCCAACATTCTTCTCAAAGTAGCCGAGAATCTTTGCACTCATTTCGGCGGCATTCTCTTGAAAGCCATAAGGGGTATCGAGATTGATGCGAACACTGTTCTTGCCCAGCTCTTTAATAACGTTCTGATGCGGGGTCACCATGGCGGGGCTATTTTCCCCTGAACCCATCAATACCAATTTGCGGGTCATGGTTAACGCCTCTCGATTACGAACACTGCCGTAGTTTACTTTCTTCTGCCTACACCGCCTATTGGAATCACCGCTAAACTTGGCTAGTGGGCAATAAGAGCGAAGTCACGAAGGCAAATACCGTGATTTTGATCCCAACGTATAACGAAGCCCCTAATATTGAAAGACAGTTACACGCGCTTGCAGAATTCAGGGCCACACGGAGTGCCTCAAACACTTTTGATGTCATTGTTATTGACGATAAGTCACCAGATAACACCGCAGGCCTAGTGAAAGATCTGCAATTTCCTTGGGTTCGCATCGAATCACCGAGTGAGAAAGCTGGTTTGGGCAACGCCTACAAGCATGGCTTTGCGATCGCTTTGCGCGAGAGTTACGAGTTTGTGGTGGAGATGGATGCAGATGGCAGCCATCGGATTGAAGACTTGGCTGCAATTCTCGATGCAGATACAAAGTTCGACCTTGTTATTGGTAGTCGTTGGATCAAAGGTGGCCGAGTCGAGAATTGGTCGCTGCCACGGCGCGTCCTCTCGCGTTGCGGCAACATCTATTCCAAGACGCTACTTCGCTTTCCGGTAAATGATTCAACGAGTGGCTACCGAAGGATTTCTACCTCAGTGCTGCGCAAGCTCGACCTTCAGAGAATTGCTTCGGCGGGTTATGGATTTCAAATAGAGATGGCCTTCTCAATCTACAAAGCTGGCGGAACCATCATTGAAGTTCCTATCTGTTTCGTAGAGAGAATCGCAGGGTATTCCAAGATGTCCTCGGGTATTGCTCGCGAAGCAATCGTCAACATTACAAAGTTGGCGCTGAGGAGTTCGCGTTGAAAACCGTTGCGCTCACAAAATTTAAAGTGCTCACAGTTGCTGCTGCTCTCTTAAGTGCAACCATCATTGCCGTGTATTTTCCAACTGCCGCAGAAGCCAAAACAACTACGTGGCAAATTCCAAGCACCAAGTTCTCACATGACACCGCCGGATTTGCATCACCGTTTTCGGCAGAGCCAGGAACGTCGATTAATTTATACGTTACGTGTGCATCACCGACTTTCAATCTCACTGTTTATCGAATGGGTTACTACGACGGTGCCGGTGCAGAACTTGAACAGACGACACCCGATCAGCCCTGCGAGCACCAGAGTGCAAAAATTTCATACCCGAAAACAAATTTTGTCGCAGAAGATTGGAAAGTAACCACAACGCTCGCAACAGATACCCTGGCTCCAGGCATGTATTTGGCGCGAATTAATGCCTCCGATGGACATCAATCGTTTATTCCTTTTGTACTCAAAGATAAAGATGTTGCCGGTCGCCTTGTTGTCTCGGTCCCATTCCAAACAAGCCTTTCCTACAACGCCTACACCGGTGCTAGTGCTTACGGTGACAAGGGTGATTTTTCTAAACGGGCAAGGGTGCTCTCGTTTAACACTCCGTTCTCAGAAGGATATGGCGCAGGTATTTATTACTTCTACGTGCAACCGTTGGTGAAGTTGATCGACCAATTAAAACTCGATCCAGCATTTGTCACCGATGTCGATATCAGCCAAAACCCTTCAATCATCAACGGTGCAAAAGCGCTCGTATCCGGGGGTCATGATGAGTATTGGACTCTGCAAGAACGTGATGCGGTCATGGCTGAACGCGCCAAAGGTATGAATCTCCTCTTCTTCGGTGCAAATGTTGAGTATTGGCGGGTTCGACTTCACCAAGGCGCGCAACTTGGTGATCTCGAAATGGATATCTATAAATCACAATCAGAAGATCAGAACACCTCTGAACCAACGATTAAGTTCCGCGATCAAAAACTTCCAGAATCCGAGCTCACCTATCAGGATTACAACTGCTTCCCAGCAAAGGGGGATTTTTCGGTCTCCGATCCCAACTCATTTATCTTCGATGGCACAGGAGCGAAGAAAGGTGAAGTCTTCCCAGGCATGATGGGGCCAGAAGTCGATCACGCCTTGGCTTCCGACACCTTCACTGGAACACGTAAGGTTCTAAACTCGTCAACAATTACATGTGGCACCCATATTCTCGATAAGCCAACATCTTCCACAATTGTCTATGGCGAGATACCTGGTGCGGGTGGAACGATATCAATAGGCGATATGAATTGGGTCGAACGCGGTCTCACCTCTGACGTGCCAAAGCGAACATTTGAATTTGCAACCAAGGTCACCACAAATATCTTGGAGGCCGCTGCAAAAGGACCAATGGGTCAACACCTTCCGTGATCACCTTCTTGAAGCAACTACCCAAGACCATCGTTTCGGCCGTTATTTTTCTGGGGCTTCGCCTTCTTTTTCTGCCAACACTCTGGCTGGCAACAACGCTACGCCACAGGAATTTTCACACCATCTTTGCCCGGTGGGATGCGCAGTGGTACCAATCAATTGCGGCCCACGGTTATGGCTATGAAGTCATTGAAAAAGGCCGGACCTTATCTAATGAGGCTTTCTTTCCACTCTTCCCATTAGCGGAACGATTAGTTCATGCAGTAATCCGGATTTCATATATCCGTTCGGGAATCATCGTGAGTTGGTTCTGCGGTGCTTGGGCTGCGGCGGCGATTTATGCCGTTGTTTCTAAGCTAACTAACGAGCGAACCGCACTACTCACCGTTTTTCTCTGGGCGGTCTATCCCATTGCTTATGTAGACAACCTGGCGTACAGCGAGACTCTGTTTACCGCTTTGGTTGCAACCGCCATCATGTTTCTCCAGAAGAAACGCATGCTCCTTGCATCGGTATTTGCCGCACTTGCGGGGCTGACCAGACCTACTGGCCTAGCAGTAGGAGCCGCGGTCACTCTGACTATTCTGTTGGAGCTTTGGCGCTATCCCGTCGCGCGAAAATCATGGCTCTCTTATCTCGCGATGCTCTTGCCCATAACTGGTTGGCTCGGCTTTGTCATCTACTTAGCCAAGAAAAATCATTCGTTGCTCTCCTATTTTCACGTCCAATCTCACTGGGGCAACGGCTTCGACGGCGGCGTTCACTTCGTAAAATGGATTGCACACTATCTATTGAGCAGAGATTTCGTCATCGGTTTGCTATTGATTGCACTGTGCACAGCACTCATCTATTTACTGCTCTCCCTCTATCGCGCCGTCGATTATCTTCCGGTTCTCATTTTCACCACGCTCTTAGTGGCTCTCTCTTTTTGCACACAAGGTTACTTCGGCTCTAAACCACGCTATCTGCTTCCGGCATTTCCATTGCTTATACCGATTGCGCAATTCCTCGCCGATAAGCGAAGTTATATCCGGTGGATTTGCTATGGAGTGCTTGTGCTACTTGGGATGAGTTACGGTGCTATTGCAGCGACAGGTCATGGCCCACCTTAAATAAGGCCGCGCTCCAAACCTTCTAATACTTCTTTAGCGCGAACTCTCACGTCATCAAGATCGCTGAGTCGCTTGAGGCCAGATAGCTGTTGGAACATCCGATGGTTCTTCTCAAACTTATCTTTGTGTTCGACTAGGAAATTCCAATACAACGTGGTGAAAGGACAAGCATCTTCACCGGTTCGTTTCTTTGGATCATAGATACAACTCTTACAGTAATTGCTCATTCGCGAGATGTAGGCACCGCCTGAGGCATAAGGCTTGGTCATCATGACGCCACCATCGGCATGAACTCCCATACCAATCACATTCGGAACCATTACCCAATCGCTGGCATCGATGAATTGATTGCGCATCCAGGCCAAATACTCCTGCGGATTCACGTCGGCCAGGAGCGCAATGTTGCTCAACACCATCAAGCGCGGAATGTGATGAACCCAGGAGCGCTCTTGCACATCGCTCACAATGGACTTAAGACAATTCATCGACGTGCGATCCGGGTCCTCTAATAGTGGAAGTAGCTTGCGCTGTGCACTCAATTCGTTGCGGCTTCTGTAATCCGCGCCAAGATGCCAGTACATACCGTTGATGTATTCACGCCAACCAATAATCTGACGCACAAATGCTTCTGCGGATGCAATCGGGATATCACCGACTTGAAACCCCTTGACTGCGGCTGCGATTACCTCAGTAGGGTGAAGCAAGCCATTATTTAAATAAGGCGAGAGCAAAGAGTGGTGCACGGACCAGTCGCCGGAAGACATTGCATCCTCGTAACGGCCAAAAGTGGCGAAGTGGTTGGCGAGGAAATAATTGAGTTGTTCCAACGCGCCAGCGCGAGTCGTCGCCCAGTATGTTCCGCTCACGCCAAAGCGCGCTGCGACTTCACGATCAATCTCATCGTAGGGGTGTTCCAATAGCGCAAGTGCTTGATGGTCCTTAGGCAGACTCTCGCGATTCTCTTTATCAAAATTCCACTCTCCGCCAACAGGTGAATTTCCATCCATGAGAATATTGAGTCGCTTACGTTGTAACCGATAGAAGTTCTCCATGAGAAAACTCTTCTGGACTTGGGCCCATTCCTTGAATAAAACCCGAGGAGTGAGAAAGAAATCGTTTTCGCAAAAGGTAGCGCCGAGCTCTGCCAAGGTTTCTTGTAGGCGATATGAGGATTGCTCTGCCGCATAAATTTCTTGAGTGCGGTACTTTGCACGAACCCCCTCTAATCCAGCACGAGTGGTCTGCGCCTGCACATACTCGACTGAATAACCCTCTGCTTGGAGCTCTGCCGCGAAATGGCGAGCGCTCGACACAAGAAAGAAGAGACGCAGCGGATGGAATCTCTTGGGGTCAACCATCCGTTCGGATTCCACTAAGACAATCAGGTCGTCTTCTTTATCTGCGTGCTTGAGGGCACCGTAATTGCGGTGCAACTGATCAAACGGAATATAAACAATCCGCTTATTAGTCATCAGGGCCTAATCACTTGGTCTTAAAGATGTTGAGGAGCTGGCGCACTTGATGCTTGGACTCTGCCGGATGCCGGAAACTCTTTTCGGCCACGATCTTGTAGACATTCTGGCGACCCACCTTGGTGATCACTACATAACCAGCTTCTTCTAGGTCGACCAAAATGCTGCGGACCGAGCGTTCGGTAATGCCTATCTCCTGAGCCAGATCACGAATTCGAAGCTTAGGGTTACGACTGAGAGCCACAAGGACGTGACCGTGGTTCGATAAAAAGGTCCAACCCGCTTCTTTCACGGCTGAACTTTAGCATATATCTGCATTAATTGACAGGTAATTTAATACCTGCAATTATTTGCCTATGTTGTATTTCAGATTAGCAAAGCTCTCAGCGCTCTTAATAATCCCGACGGCGATAGTGAGAGCCGTGATTACAACGGACTCCACCAAGTGGACCTACTCCCTCTTCTTGATTTACTGCGGGTTGCTCGTAGCCACCATCGCTAAATATGCACAGGAGAATCTGCGCGGCCAAAAGCGTTACAACCGATTCGGTCTATTGCTACTGCTGACATCAATCTCTCTTTATTTCACCTACGGCTTTCACTCCGTACTGACATTCGCTGCGGGGTGGATTGCAAGTGGCTGGGGCGCAACTCTGCTTGTCGATCACTTCAATGATAAAAGTTCCCGATCAGCACGAAATAAAGTCGCACGCTACTTTCTCATCGGCGATATTTGCATAATCGTTGTCGCTACCTATTCAACAATTAACCATATCGACTTGTTTGCAACTCAGAGAGCCCCCCTCTTCCTGGTCGGATTGCTTGCATTCGCAGGTGTTATTCGATCTGGTGCTTTTCCGTTTCATCGGTGGCTTGCGCTGACAAATGAAGCTCCATCACCACTCTCTGCCTTGCTTCATGCAGGAATCGTGAATGGATTTGGCTTAGCACTTCTCAGTTTTCCATCACTGCAAGAGTTGCAAATACCTATCGTGGTGCTTGGACTGATCACCATCTTTTTCGCTCTTGTGATTATGCGTCATCGCCATGATGAAAAAGGAAAACTCGCCAACGGAACAAGTATGCAGATGGCTTACATGGCGATTGAAGGCGCGCTGGGGCTAAACGCCGCAGTTCTGTTGCACATAGTTGGCCATGGTTCGTATAAGAGTTGGTCATTTCTTCGGGTGGGTGGCGTTCCTTCCAGATGGAAGAAGAGTCAGGAGCTTTACTTGCCTAAGTACCGTGGCAGCTCTCTCTACAAGGCTCTTGCACTCATTGCTAGTAGTTTGCTCGTGCTAGGAATTTTGGGACTGGCACTTCTCTTACATGACTCTGCACTTACATTGGCTCTGCTAACTATTTCATTGACATCTCTCTTGGGCTTCTCACAACAATTACAACCGCGGTTATTTGCTCAAACGCTTGTGTTGGTAACAGGTTCGGTAGCTATTCTAGGCGCAGAGACTTATGGACTGAGCCATCTGATTCCAAGCCGTGATGCGTCAAAACTGGCTATCGCAAGCGTGGCGGCGACCATTATCGCGATGACTCTTGTGGTCAAGAAAATCCCTTACGAAGCTACTCTGAAGCTCAGTTCACGTCTTCTTGGATTCATGAGCAGTCCTGGCAGATCTATTGTCGCTTCGAGTGATCCGCTAATCGCAGATACGCTGCAGCGATACTCGAAATATTTCGAACCAGGTCTTGGGCTTTCCACCATGGTGGCGCAGGATCCGGTCTCAGGTCTTCACTCACTGCGTTATGAAGAGGCAGCAAGAGAACTCTCGCGCTTTGGGATATCGAGTTACCCAGGACAACCCGTTGGTATCTCTTCGCATTCGCCTCGGTTGAACAAGGCTATAGACCAAGCATCGTGGTGGACTGCTGAAGCTTCTCATAACAGTTCCGTGAGATCGCTCGGACCTTACTCACTCTGGCGCAGATCTCAATCTGCTTCATCGCAACTGCCGTCTGATCCGTATGGCGCGCTAGCTGCGCTTGTTCAAGAATCGTCACTCACGTGCGAGGAAGCATTAGCTGCGCTTATTGGTTCTGACCTTGGCTGGTTTCAATATTTCCTAGGAAAACATCCGAATTGGATCGCAGAACTCTTGGCGCTTCGAGCAGCGCTCTTTTTACTCCACAAGGTTGAACTAGAAAAACCTGATGATGTAGATCTGCATTCATATGAAAAGGCATTTGCACTGCATGAACAAGGAGAAATTCAGCAGCTATTGCAGAAGCTTCAAGGCTCGACGCATCAGGAAAACGGCCGCAATCAAGAGTTAGCGCTCGTCATGTGCATCGATGTGCGCAGCGAAAAGATGCGCCGCTTGCTCGAATCCCGCCATAGCGTTGCCACCTTAGGCTTTGCTGGTTTCTTTGGTGCCGACATCGCGGTAGTTACCAGTGATGGCTCACACTCTTTCCAAAACCAGATGTGCCCGGTGATTCTGCAGCCTGGCATCACTATTAGTAATACTGAGATGCCAAGCATTTACGAGATCGTTCCAACACTGTGGTCCCAAGCTAATCGAGGCTCCGGTGCGTTAGCAATGGCTGAAGGATTCGGCTTAGTGCAACTCTGCTTAAACCTCATTAACACGTACGCTCCAACTCTGTTCAAGCGCCGCTCTCGTCCGCAAGAAACGCCGATCATCGGTGATGAGGCCTATTCGAGAATCTCATTTGAATCCAAAGTTGCTCTTGCAACCATGCTGATGAATAACTTGCCTCTGCAAACCTTTAAAGAGGTGATCCTTGTTGGCCACGAATCTGGTGTTCCTAATAATCCATTTACCTCGCTGTATGAGTGTGGTGCGTGCGGTGGCAATAGCGGGCTAGTCAACGCCTACTACACAGCGAAGTTGCTCAATGATGCAGAGGTGATGAAAGCTGCCGGGTTCGGTGATTGCGCCACCACCTTTGGCTATGCCATGCATAACACCACTCATCAAAGACTCGAGATTTTGTCCGGAAGTGAACGGACTGCGCCACTGAAAGCTGACTCATTGCTGACGCAAAGAGATGAAAACCTCATTGCCTGGTGGCAACCTTTTCCCGAGTTTGGTCTGGCTGGAAATGTCGGTGCGATTATCGCCCCTAGAGCGCTCACAGCGAATGTGGACTTGGGCGGTAAATACTTCCTTCATGACTACGACGTCACAACAGATCCTGATGGCTCCAAACTTGCGAATATTCTGACCGGCCCGGGAACGGTCATGCAGATGATTAACTCGCAGTACAACTTCACCGTCTGTGATCCACAAAATTTCTCTGCCGGAGATAAAACCCGGCTTAATGTCTTTACTCAAGCGGGAGCGCTTGCAGGTTCTGGTGGATCCCTCAAACGAGGAATGCCCTGGCAAGCCCTCGGCCTAAAGGCGGATCAACCAATTCACAATCCGATCCGCCTGCAGATATTCATAACTGCGCCGCAAGAGTTAATTAATAGAGCACTGGCCCAATCATCTATCTCTCAAATGGTTGATAACGGTTGGATTGGAGTTCACTCACTTCTTTAATTTGTAATGGTTTGGGCAACCTGCAGGAGTGGAGATGAAGGTTTTGAGTTTATGTGTCTGCACATTTATGCAGGTTATATAGGTTGGCTTCTTTGAAACCTTAGTTGCAGACGCAGGTGACTGAGTAGCAGTCGGAACCGCCGCAGGAGAAGGTGTCGGAGAAGCTGTTGGTGTCGCTACGGGATCTTGGAAAAGTTTCACTTGAATGACCGGATTGGAAAATTCGAATCCTTTGGCACTGAGATAGATGAAGCCATCATGTTCGGTGAGAGTTGTAGCAGCAACTTCATTCTGCCCACTGTCAGAAACAATCGAAACTGACGCCTTCACTGGAGCCGATGTAAAGTGATACAGGCATCGCGCCACATCGGAACGAATCGCTAAATCGTAGGAGCCAATGAATGGCGTTGAACCATCCTTTTCAAAATGTGGAGCTGCAACTTTGTAATCCAGGGTTTGTGTCTGATTATCGAAAGTAGGCGGACCTTCTATATACATAGTTGCATTTGTTGAAACAATTCCACCAAGAGAAGAATTGCTCTGAAGGCAAGAATTATCTCCACCTTGGGTCATAGTTCGAAAAGTCCATAAAGTTTGCATTGCGTCAGCTGAATTGTGAATCAGCGGTAACCACATCACAAATTCATCCATAGTTTGTTGATCGTATGAATTAAGGTCTCTTAGTAAGGTCCACGTGCTTGGATCAGTCTTCTCTATTTGAGCAAAGCTGCCTGAGCCTGAACTAAATGACATCTCCCCACCTAGCGGGAAAGGTAGCGATGCATAATATTGCTGAAGGCTCGTGGGCAAATCGGTTTTCTTTACATACCCAAAGACAGCAGGAACAGTCATTGGATTAGCCGCGATATCGATTTCCGATACTCCGTTTCCAACATTGTTAATTTGAATGTTTGGATTTTGCATGCGGCCGCTAAACCAATTAATAACAGGAAAATTCACGCGAATCTTTAAATCAAAAGTCACATCTGTAGGTAGCGCTTCTGGAATAGCACACTGTGTTGCATCATTCATAATGCAATACTGCTGAGTGTCAGCTCCGCCGCCTATATCTGCATCGGGCCATCCCGCATAGTCAGAAGCAGTTGTCGAATGTGGACTTACTTCGTACGAACCGTTAACTACATGTACGGCATATATGCCGATTGAAATTTGATCCCCAAAAGTCGTTTGGCCTGGATTTCGTTGAACTCTTCCATTTGAAACTACAAGATACTGGTCACCGCTTGCGTGTGCTGCTCCAGGAATAGAAAGGAGATGCGTCTGACCGCCCGGCGGTAACTCTGTTGAAGGATCTCCGGCATAGTCTTGTGAACGTATCGACGGAAATTGCGGACCAAGATTCACGGGAAGATCCGCACCTGCTTTAGTGGCTTTGACTCCAACAATGCAGTTGACATCTGAATCTGATTGACAGAAATCCCACAACGAACTGCCTTGCCACAAAGTTGCCTTAGAACACGCGGGGTCTGAGACGCTCTTGCAGGCAATCGCTTGAGTCACTTGTCCAGAACTATCAAGCACCTTGCCGATTAAGTATGGATTTGTGAAAGTGTTTCCAAAATTTGGAAAGGCATCGATACCTAAATATCCGCCACCTGGTGCCCGGCCAGCAACATACGACTCATCCGAGGGAGCACTCGCCGTTGCAACACTTGAAAATAAAGTAGCGATGGCTACTGCGACAACACCGATCAATAGCCGGTTTCGGGATCGAGTTGGAAGTGAATTCCTCAGAGTCATAGTGGGATTTTGTCACCTTGTGGTCGGCGTCAGAATAGACAGGTGCTGAAATGCACAAGGTTTGACTGGTCTGATGTCAGGAATATTCTTCTATTTTGAGAGAATTCATTTATGAGAAATCGACTATTAACAATTCTCGCAAGTTCATTTGGATTCATATTGGTATTCACTTCAGTGACTCAAGCATCCGATTCAGCCAGCGAAGTTTGGAATAGACCGAATGATTATCAAATTGGTATGCACGGCGTTTCATTTGATGACGAACCAGGAAGTGAATCATTTTCCGTCTTGATAAATCCAAGCTTGGAGTCTGACAGCTCAAAACCGGCAAACTGTTCTTCTGATTCCGATGCAAATTGTGCTGGGCATAACGTTCAATGGCAGGCACTTCTTCCGAACTGCACTGCTTCGATAAATGCTAACTGTATTGAAGAAGTAGGGCAGGTACTTCCTGATGGAAAATTAGTTCCAGGCGTTTTCCAAAACTACTTTCCAGCGGTGGGTATTTCTTCCTACGCTGGCGACCCCAGCAGAAATCTACCAACTGGAGGTACTGGTGGAATTTGGAAGTTAACCTCAGCGACTCATGATGGCGGAGATAATTACTACGTCACCGCCCATTTGACAGGTTCACTTAACCTCGCCGATCCACAAGGCAAGGCAAACTTAGATTCATTTGAATTAAGAATTATGCCTGTTCAATTACAGCAGAGAACCTACGACTCTGTTCATAATGCCAATGATGCTGGTTACCAAGCCGTTCCGGATCCAGTCAACGGAGGTAAACGCTGGGGATTTGCTAGCGCTGGATGGGATGGGAGCTCGCACTGTGTCTCTAATTCAGCCGAGCAGGGGCTATGTGCTCAATTGTTCAATTTTCCAAATGGCGCGCGCTACTACGTGAAACTTAAGTTATCGCTCTCTCCAAACGGTTGGCTTCACGGAAGAATTTCTGATCCGGATATTTCTTCACAGACTGTGAATGGGGTTACAGAACTCAATGTTGAAGCTGGCTCCGTTCAAGTGCCAATTGTTTACGCATCTGCACAGTGGAATCAATTACCGCAAAACATCCAGTCCCAATATTCGCCCGCATATGTTGAAAATTCACCAGGGTTTACTCGGCAATGCTGCTCTTGGTCTAATGATCCAACTCAGCAAAACTATACGAGTACGCCATTACCATCGGGGCAAGCTGGTTTGGATGAACTTAAACTTTGGCTACCTTACGTGAAGAATATGGCAACGGCCACACTTGGAGAATGGTCGGTGCGTTCGCTTAGTGGCACTGAATTACTTGGTGCAAACTCTTGCTTCACTTCATCACCTGAAATAACAGGTATTGTGACAACCAACTCAACTGAATACTCGGCTGGTCCGCCTACATTCGATGCAACGACTGGCTCGATGAATTATCAGGTTGAGTCTCCACATTATCTTGCAGACTCTTCTGTGTTTAAGGGAAGTTATAATCTGATCATGCGCTCCTCAGTGGCGCGATGTTTATATGGTTTTTCCGATGCCCCTATTAAAGCTGAAGTGTCTGTGATTGATTCTGAAGGCTCTCCTGAAATCGCGACAACGGTGGTCAATGAGGCCGGTGGTTGGTTAAAGCTCTCTGCGAATGGATTCGAATTTTCCGCCCCAACAGTCAGTGTAAAACTCCTTCAAAATTCAATACCTGTTGCAACACCAAAGCCAACTATTGCTCAGCAAAATAAAATATCGACTCCGGACTTCATAGTGTGCCAAAAAGGGAAAGTGACCAAAAAGGTTAGTGGGCCAAGCCCAAAATGTCCGAGCGGATACAAGTTGAAGTCATAATGAACTTATATAAGAGCGGAGACGAGAGGATTTGAACCTCCGAGGCCGTTTAACGGGCCTACCTCATTAGCAGTGAGGGAATGAGGTTTGGTCTAACCCTCGAGGTGTTCCAAACCTTTGCGAGCGAGCAATCCAACGATGAATAACGCGGTCACAGGAATCATCAAAGCATTTGGAAGAGGAGTGAGTTTGGAAAGCCAGCCGATTACTCCAGGGCCAAAGACAAACGCCAGACTCAAGAATGCAAACAGTCGAGACAGAACCGCTGGTGTTGGATAGTGAGATTTCATAGCGCTATTCAACATAGTTGGCCAGACTGGACCTACTCCGCAACCCGCAGCAAAAAATCCGACACATATCAATAGCAGAGTTAGATATTGATTTGTATGAGAGATGTGCGCAGCACATTGAATTGAAATTCCCCAAATGATTGAAGCTGTGATTGCGGCACTTCTGACAAAGGAAATTTCACCTTTGACTTTAGACAGCCTAGTTGTTAAAAATCGACTGAGCACAATTCCACTTTGGAAAACAATAAATGGAACGAGATAGAGTGGTGCCTTGATTGCGTAATTATCTCTACTAAGAATTGCACCCCAGTCACTCACGGAAAACTCGGCTGTTGTGCTACTAAATAGCGCAAGAACGATTATCCAAAACTGCCTAATATCGTGATCTCTATTCCACCATGGCAGTTTTGATTTCCCTTTTTCACCCTTTCCCGTGGCTGCATCTTCTGCAATTAAATCACGGTTAACCGCCAAGAAAGTTGTGACGGCAATAAGTTGAAGGCCGATGATGTACTGGGTAGAGGTGAAGATCTTAAGAAATATGGATCCGATGACCATGGCAAAGAGCGACCCGATATTAGAGATCGCCGATAAGTTATTTAACTGACTGCTACCAGTTGATTCTCTAAAGTTATTGGCTTGGGTGTTGACTGCGGTATTCAGTAGGAATGCAGTAAATGAGAGCAAAATCAGACCACAAATAAAGAAAACTATTCGATGCGACAGGGCAATCAGAATGCTTCCCATGAGTGCGGTTGGGAGACCGCATAGGATCGCTCGCTTGGAGGTAATTAGCGCAATTACATGCGCTACAAGTTTTGACGTAATCAATCCCATTAAACCAACGATCATAAAGATTTCGCCAAGGGTCGAAACTGAAACACCAAGTCGATCTTTGAGTTGAGGAATGCGCGGTACATAGACCAGATATGTGACCGAAAGAGTGAAGAAAGAGACTTGCAAGGATCGGATCTGGCGCTTCATTGGTTTCCTCAATGTGGTTGCTAAAAGGCACCCTGGGAAAGGCATAGACTCGAATCATTTCATAGAATGCAACAAGATCAAAGAGATACTGATTAGAGTTATAACCATTGAGATGCCAACTTGCCCCACAGCGGGGTACATGAGAGATATCAGGTGCGCAGATGACCATGACGATAACACCAAAATTTGTGTCGATCCAAGGTGAGCCCCTTGCCTGCGTATTGTTTGAACCAAAGAGCCATGTGGCAGATGCAATCCTCGTTCACGGATTCACTGGCAGTAAAGAAGATTTCACGGAAGTGGCCGAGCTTCTCGCCCTCCAGGGGTATCGCGTACTCACCTTTGATCATCGAGGTCAACATGAGTCTGCCCATAGCAAGCGAGCCGATGCTTACGACATGGATTCTCTTGCGCGCGATGTAATCGAGTCGGCCGATATTTTTGATATGAAGAGCCCTCATCTTTTGGGTCACTCATTTGGTGGATTAATTGTTCAACGCGCTGTGACGCTTGCTCCTCATCGCTTTGCCTCACTCTCTCTCATGTGTTCAGGTCCAAGTGGTCGAACAGAATGGAAGCGAGATGAAGGCTTTGATTTGTTAACAAAACTCTCCATGGAAGTGATTTGGAATCAGCGTTTTGACGAAGAACGTAAGAGCCATCCTCGCTATCAGATCCACAAGAAGCGCTGGCTAGCCAGTGACGGTGCCGCAACACTTAAATTCCGCGACCATCTCAACGTTCAGCCTTCGTATGTAAAAGAAATTGCAGCAACTGGTATTCCTGCCTTTGTCTTCTATGGTGAGAACGATGATGCCTGGCCGCTGGTTGAGCAAAATCAAATGGCCAAGGATTTAACTGCAAAGCTTCTCGTGCTTCCTGGTTGCGGTCACTGCCCTAACGAAGATAATCCAGAGTTAACTGCAAATACCATCGCTGGCTTTTGGGGAAATTAAAGAGCGCGCACACAGAGTTTATGGAACTCTGCTGGCACTCCACTTAACTCACCCTCATAAAATCTGATATCCGAGGTTGGAAGTATTTCCCACGTAATCCCTGATGAAATAAGTGCCTCGATAAAGACTCTCGCTTCACATTCTGCGAGATGGTTACCAATACAAGTATGGGGTCCAAAACCAAAGCTAAGGTGAGGGTTTCGTTCGCGACGAAGATTTATCACTTCGGGATTCGGAAATACTGACTCATCAAAGTTTCCCGAGAAAAATTCATGCTCACGTAGCGATCTTCCGGTAATTCCCTTGCTCCAGTTTCGGGGGTTGTCGTTCTTGCCATCGCCGTATTCGGAGTGAAAAATCTCAAGAATTCATCAATCGCCCGTGGAATCGCTGCTGGTTCACTCTTAAGCCAGAGTAGATCCTCTTGATTATTGCCGAAATACCAGATCATTCCGGTAAATAATTTAACAACAGTATCGCGGCCGCCCGCCAACATGATTCCTGCAATTCCTCGAAACTCCTCTGCGGAAATAACAACACCGTCCACCTCGAGCATTGCTAGCTCACTCCAGATGTCATTTTTATGTGAGGTAAGCGCTTCTTGGTAGACACGATCTAAATAGGCATGAAGCACAGCACCATCACGCTTTTCTCCAGTTGCTAGCCAGACATCTGGTCCCCATGAGACCCACTCATCAACATCTTGAGGGCGTCCGTAAAAGGATCCGAGGTTTGCCATAACCAGTGGCAAAGAGAGATCTGCACCGACTTCTCCATTGTTGCTGCTGAAGAATTGCGCAATATGTTGCTCGGAGTTCTCTCGAAAATTCTCTACGAATTTCTCCACATACGGCTTTACAAAATATGGGGCGAGTGCAGTTCGATAGCTGTGGTGTTTTGGTAGATCAACTTCAAGCGGAATTTGTCGATAGTCGCGCACATCTGCATCGCCTTGCAGGTCGGACGAATACGTATGGGTGTCGCGAAGTGCTTCGCGCAGAGCTTTGTGACCGGTAATCGTGTGAGAAATGGGTGTTTTAACGACTGCCATACAAGTAACGTAACGAGCAGTCAGAGAACAGTCAATCAAAAGAGCGGAGACGAGAGGATTTGAACCTCCGAGGCCGTTTAACGGGCCTACCTCATTAGCAGTGAGGCGCACTCGACCGGGCTATGCGACGTCTCCAAGTGTGAGGCCAAGTTTACAGTAAGAAAAGATCGGTGATTACTTGGCAATCTTCCTAGATTTCAGTTGGGTATTTAACGCCAATTTGAGCGCGAATATCATCCATAACCTGCATGATCTCAATAGATTCATCCAGGCTCATAATCGGGCTTTCGATCAATCCTTCGGCAATACATTTCTCCGCGTGCAGCGCCTGATATTGACGACCGATGCCCGAGATTGCGTGATCGTAGCTTTCAATCTCTTCACCTGATTTGTTATAGACGGTAAATGAGGTCTGGACGTAGAAAGATTTATCGATCTCGATCCGTCCTTGAGTACCGATGACTGATGCAGTAACAGGGCCAGCAGAATAGAAACATGTTGTCAGCGATGCTTGTGCGCCACTCTTGTAACCAAAGATCATCGACGTCATTGAATCTACTTTGTTGGGAGTCAGCGTTCCTCGCGCCACAATTGAATCTGGCTTTCCAAGAATGCGGTGTGCCAATGAAATTGGATAGATTCCCAAATCAAGAAGCGCGCCGCCGCCAAGTTCAATTTCGGTCATGCGAGGAACGTGCATGAGTTGTTGGCTATGGTCGGCCATCACTCCTTGGATCTCACCAAGTTGTCCGGAGTTAATCACTTCAAAGATTGCATCCATGGAAGGCAGGAATCTGCTCCACATTGCCTCCATCACAAAGAGCTTCTTAGCTCTAGCGAGATCCGCAATCTCTTTGGCCTCGCGAGCATTGATAGTGAATGGTTTTTCGAGCAAGACATGCTTTCCCGCATTGAGGGCAAGCAATGTATGTTGATGATGCAGCGGGTGGATTGTGTTGACATAGATGATGTCGACTTCAGGATCATTGACTAGCGCTTCATAGCTACCATGACGATTGGGAATATTAAAAGTGTCGGCAAAGGTATCGGCTCGAGCCAGATCGCGTGCACCCACGGCTTGAATACGCAATCCAGCGATTGCAAAATCTTTTGCAACCTCTGTTGCAATTCCGCCAGCCCCTAGAAATCCCCAACGCAGTTGTGTAGTCATGGCTCAACACTAGTGAAATGTTTGCGAGTACTCTAGGGATGTGAACACCGCGAATGGAAAATCGGAAGAAGGTCGGGTCTCCCACGACGCGCCTACCCCAACAGGGCTAGCAGAATTCATC
>Ga0007852_1000189_pt1 | contig 20761 bp, 20 predicted proteins | sample CryBogCBH28Sep08_FD_71227 | JGI IMG/M metagenome (GOLD analysis project Ga0007852, IMG submission 71227) | Freshwater microbial communities from Crystal Bog, Wisconsin, USA - CBH28Sep08 | ecosystem: Environmental > Aquatic > Freshwater > Lake | place: Crystal Bog, Wisconsin, USA | collected...
TTGAGCCAAGAACGCGTGGGCGTAGCCATCAAGTGCTTGCGCATCCTGACGCAGCAGCGACGCGCTCCGGCCGAGCGCGGCAATGATGCCCGGTCCGAGCAACTTCTCCATCAGGGGCAAAATCTCTTTTCGAACTCGAACGCGGGTATACGAAGAATCTTCGTTATGAGGATCTTGCCACGCATCAATCTTCTGTTCTGCGCATGCAGCTTCGGTAGTAGCGCGTTCAATGCCAAGCAACGGCCGCACGTAGATTCCATTCACTTCTTGCATTCCCGCCAATGACTTACTTCCGGAACCACGAGCCAATCCAAGTAGAACGCTCTCTGCTTGATCGTTGAGAGTATGGGCAAGAAAAAAATAATCAGGCTGATGTTCTTTGATGACTTCTTCAAACGCTGCATAACGCGCGCGCCTAGCGGAAGCTTCTATGCCATCTACTCGTTCTACCTGTACCCGCTTAATGATTACGTACGAGATTCCCAATTGCTCCAGTTGAGACTTCGCAGTGAGTGCTACCTGATCTGAACTCTCTTGCAAGCCGTGATCGACAACAACTGCAATAACCTCAATCTTCTGTGGCTGTGCTTCTAGCGCGACTGCTGCAGCAAGCGCGAGCGAGTCGGCGCCACCAGATACTCCAATCGCGACTCGAGCTTCGGCTTGTGCGATCCATGGTCGAACTGCTTGGCGTAGTGCAAGAGTTGCTTTCATTGAGTTAAACCATCAACCTAAACGCGGCCACCTGAAGGCATCAAACCTGCAACGCTGTAAATACTTGAGTACAACAATCCGGTACGAGTGGAGTTTGCTTCCCACATCATTCCGTTGCCTGCATAAATTGTTACGTGGTGAATATTTTGGACGCTGCCATCATAAGAATAGAAAAGTAGATCTCCGGGTACAAGATCAGCGAGTGGGACACGCTGCGTATCAACGAAGTACAAAGCTGCAGTCACGCGCTGCCAGTTGGGATAACCAAGCCCAGCTGCTTTATATGAAGCGTAGGCAAGACCAGAGCAGTCAAAGCTATTTGGGCCAGCCGCACCCCATACGTAAGGTTTACGAGCTAAGACTTGTGCGCGGGCAAAGGCAACTGCCGCTGCTCTGATTGCAGGAGTAGAAAGAATGGTGGAACGGCCACCCCAATGTCGATCCGGCCAGATCTTTGCTTGACCAGGAGTATGCGCCGCTGTATTTGCATTTGCCTGTTCAAGTTGTGACATCGCAAGCTGTTGTTGCAAGGTAATGCGGAAGGTACGAGCCTTGGTGAGTTCTGCAATTAATTGTGCTTGTTCGGCACGGAGTGAATCTACTTCTGCTTGTTGGGCCGCTTGAGCCGAGTCAGCTACTTTTTTAGCAGCAGCAACTTTTACTGTAGCTGCTACCTGAATCGCGCGGGCCGCTGCCGCCGCCGCTTGCGCTGCTTTTGCAACAACAAGAGCAGACTTATAACGCGCGAGTGCTACCGAATTAGTTGCGCCAACCTGATTAAGGATTCCAAGACGATCGATGAGATCTTGCGGACCGTTAGCATCCAAGATGCTATTTAGCGTGGTGAAGTCACCGCCAGCGATATAGGCATTGGCCGCCATTCGTCCGATCGTTTGCGTTGCTTGCTGAACTGCGAGTTCGCTTTTAGCTGCGTGCAGCGCTGCTGCATTTGCGCGTGCCGTAGCAACTGCAAGAGCCGCTTGCGCCTGAACAAGTTTCGCGCGCGCCGCTTGTGCAATTGCGGTGAGCTTTGAAAGTACCGTGGTGGCTGCGGCAAGTTTTGCAGTTGCTGCTGCCGCAGCAGCCGCCTTCGCGTTCTCTGCAGCTTGCGCGGCTGCGATCTGAGCCTTTGTTGGAGCGCTTACTTTTGGTTTTGGCGTAGCAGCAGTTGTTGGCGCTGGAGTAGCTGCGTAAGTGGGAGTTGTCATACCGACGAGTGCGATGGCAGCAAGAATCGCTGCAGTTCGCAGGCCGTTACGGTTCACAGATTTCTCCTTGGGAAGCGGTGATCTACTCAAGGATAAATGATCACCCTGCCCATAATGGCTATTGACGCCTAGTAAAAGGCTGTGACTTAAGAGATCTCGGATCTAGAAAAAATAACGAAGCCGATAGCAAGTATGAGTGCAAGATAACCTGCAGTCACGGATGCGGAATGTACGAGCGTCATGTGCGCTAAGCCCTTCTGGCTACTTTGTGCAAGATTGATGCAATTCACTATTGGCAGCCACGGTGCAATTCTGGGCTCACTTGCAGTAAGAACACTTTCAATCACGAGTGACCACAACAAGCCAACTCCTATTGCAATTACTGCAGATGCGAAGATGAAACCCAGTGCACCACCAATCACACCAAGCGCACAATTTCCAAGAAATCCCCGGAGCGCTTCTTGGGCAATTGCAGCTAAAGAGTGATTTGCAAAACTCTCCCCGTGCAGGTGCGCACAGATAAGCGAGAGGGCAACGAGATAAACATTGAGAGTAAAGATAAAGAGCGCAGCAGCGAGAAATTTGCCACACATAATTCCTAGCCGATGCGGGGCACGCAGATAGAGATTTCGTAGCGTCCCCTGAGAAAAGTCTTGCGCGGTGAGAGATGCGCAGAGGCAGATCACTAAAACGCCAAAAAACGAGAGCGAAAGCTCATAGCCAGCTAGGAGCGACTGATCACTTCTTTTATGAAAACTGACGTAATTCATTGCGGCAGTAAAAATTGTCAGGGTAACAAGAACTCCAACGAGAAGGCGCGGTTGGCGCAGTTTGAGAAGGTCGCCACGAGCGACTCTCCAAGAGATGCTAAAGAGCAATCCGCTCATTCTCGTTGCGCCTTAAAAAATATTTGAGCAAGGCTGGGAGTCGTGATCTGCAGATGCTTCAAGGTGATGCCAGCTTCACTCGCCAGGCGATTGAATTCGGCGCCCTGGTCCCGGGTCTGAAATATCTGTAGGTACTCATTCTCTACGCGTGTGAGATAGCCCTGATTTAAAGCAAGGTGCACCAGCAAAGATAGGTCAACGTCATACTCTGGTTGAACGACCAGGGTCTGTTCTTGGGTACTCCTTAAAGTGCGCGCGCTTCCCACAAATGCGATTCTGCCTGCATCGATCATCACGAAGTAGTCGCACATCAATTCAAGTTCTTCGAGTAGATGCGATGAGATAAATATCGTAAAACCTTGTTGTGCCAGTTCAATGATCAGTTCGCGAATCTCTCTGGCGCCTACTGGATCTAAACCATTTGTTGGTTCATCGAGAATCAAAAGTTCGGGAGCCGACATGAGCGCCGCTGCAATCCCAAGGCGCTGCTTCATGCCCAGTGAGAATCCTCGATAATTTTCCTGACCCCGCCCCGCTAGCCCTACTCGCGCAAGCGCTTCTTCGATGCTCCCATGATCAACGCGTGCGCCACTCACGCGCTGTAAATACTGCAAATTCTTATGCGCGCTGAGTTTGGGATAAAAGGCCGGACCTTCAATCATTGCTCCTACTTTGGCTAGGTAGGACGATGGTTCGGTGAGCGGGCAACCCAGAATCTCCGCGCTACCCGAACTCGGTTTTACTAACCCAAGCAACATGCGCATGGTGGTTGTTTTGCCAGATCCATTGGGACCGACGAAGCCACAAATCACTCCGCGCGGCACATCAAATGAAATTGCAACAACGCGAGGATGCGAGTCGTATTTCTTAGTAAGTGAGTGAATCGAAAGCGCGGGCACCTTAGAAGGCTAGGTGCTTGTTAAAGAAAAATCTGCTGCCCTGTTATTTCTGTGGATAACTTAACGAGCGACTAATACGCCGATGACAAGCAGGAGTGAGTAGGTGCTGAGATAAGTAATCGACCACTGAAAGAGTTTGGCTGCTGCAACTCCAGAATCGGCACCATCAATTTTCAGAAGTTGCGAGATAAATCCTGCTCCGAGCGCAAGGGTGATGATCCAGCTCCACCAAGGCAGGTGTGCGCTAGCGAGAAGAGCCAACGAGGTAATGATCATGCCGACGGTGTGAAGCCACATCTGGCGCTTCACCGTTTGAATACTTGCGACAACAGGAAGCATCGGAATTCCAGCAGCCGCATAGTCATCTTTATATTTGATTGCCAGCGCCCAAAAATGCGGAGGGGTCCAGAAGAAGATCATCAAGAAAAATATCCAGGCGCTCAACGAGAGCGAGTTAGTTACTGCTGCCCAGCCAATCAAGACTGGCATACAACCAGCGATTCCACCCCAGACAATATTTTGAGAAGTTCGTCGCTTAAGTCCGATGGTGTAAACGAAGACATAAAAAATAATTGCGATGAGTGTGAGTGCTGTAGCCCAGAGCGTTGTGAAGATAAAGAAGATAACCAAGGAAGCAATTGCTAGTGCGATCGCAAATCCACATGCTGCCTGAATCGAGAGAGTTCCATTAACAAGTGGTCGCTTATCAGTGCGTTTCATTAACTTATCTGATTCGACTTCGATAATCATGTTAAATGCATTTGATGCACCAGCCGCCAACGTTCCACCAATCAGCGTCGCGATGGTCAGCTTGAGGCTAGGAAATTTGTGCGCATGGTTAGCGGCATGGGTCGCCAGAAATAAGGCTGGCAACGTGGTGACTAAAAGAAGTTCGACTACGCGCAATTTCATGAGGGCTATGAATGGCCCCATCGCGCGCAGGTTCATGGGTTGATCATACCCATGGCTAGGCTCGAGCGATCGTCCCCAGCATCTTGTCAATGGTCGTCATAGCCGCCACAGCATCGACATTATGTTTGTGAATGTGATCTGCAACAACAACAAATACGTATTGTTCTGGCCCCACTGTGACATAGCCCGCCAAACTAATTGTCGTGCTGAGTGTGCCGGTCTTGGCGTGTACTAGCCCGACTGCATTTGGAGCATCTTTCACAAAGCGATCTTTGAGCGTTCCGGTCTCGCCCGCTGTTGGAAGACCGTCATAGATCACACCGAATTTTGGAGTGGCTTTAATAACAAGCAAGAGATCTGCAATCTGTCGGACCGAAACACGTGTGTCATGTGAAAGTCCATTGCCATCTTTGATCACTAGTCCATCACTTGGAATGTTGTATTGGCCAAGGATCTGAGTGAATGCGCTTTGAATAGCGGTTGAACCGGTTCCGAAACCTAATTTTTCTGCAGCAGTGCGCGCTAAGCGATCAGCCAGAACATTGTCACTCCAGAGCAAACAGAATTTCACAATGTCAGCGAGCTTTGGCGAAGTGATGCGTGAAACCTCAGTCACCGCTTCGGCTGCAGCAGCGCTTGGTGAAGAAATCGGTTTAAGAGTTATTCGAACCCGTCCTGCGTAATAGCGCTTCAGTGTTTGCACATCTTGGGTATAAACACCGCTGTATTCCAAGGTCAAAGAGCGAGTGCCTGGATGAGCTGCGAGCGCGGCGTTAATCAGCGCTGGTGAGAATGCACGATGGTATTTAGTTGCTTCGAATTGTGAGGCAGTGATCCATGGGTCGCTCTGGCCTAACATCACATATGTTCCAGGCGTCGCTGTTGTGCTCAACGTGGTTGTAAATGTGGTGTCTGCATCAAAGGTGTTGAGCACTGTCACCATGGAAAAGAGTTTGAGAACAGAAGCAGGTGCACGAGTGATATCGGCATCATCGGAGAAGATCGTTGAATCAGTCGCTGGATCAACAACGATAATTCCTGGGTTTTCCAACGCCGGTGAAGAAGCAAACTTCACAAAAGTCTCTGGCACAGTGAGAGCTTGTGCCGGTGAGATCTCGACGCAGGCAAGGCAGAACGCAGCAATGGCCGCAAGAAACGGCAGGCGGTTGCTACGTGAAAAGCGCATAACCGGATTATGCCTTTTAATCGCTTTTTAATCCGATATTTGATGGATTACAGTGCCGTAATGACCACTTCCCTACCGCCAGCCGAGATTGGTCCCGGTGAATTTTTCCCGGTAGTGGGAGTTGGGCCACATCCGCTGCCCTGGCCGACCGATCCTTGGTATGACCCAGAACTGTTAGAGAAGGGCGATCGTCGTAACGTCCTTGATAAATACCGTTATTGGAGCGTTGCCGCGATTGTTGCTGATTTAGATACCAAGCGACATCCGCTACAAATCGCGATTGAAAATTGGCAGCACGATCTCAATATTGGTTCGGTCGTTCGTACTGCTAATGCATTCAACGTCTCTTTCGTTCACATTGTCGGAAAGCGTGATTGGAATAAGCGCGGCGCAATGGTCACCGACAAATATCTCCACGTGCTTCACCATCCAACCGTTGCTGATTTCGCGCAATGGTGCCGCGAAAATAAGACCCCAATTATTGGAATCGATAACTTGCCGGTCTCTCAGGCAATGGAAAATTATTCGTTTCCAGAAAAGTGCGTGCTATTTTTTGGACAAGAAGGCGCTGGCATGTCAGATGAAGGCGTAGCTGTCTGCGAGGTGGTCCTTGCGATTAATCAATACGGTTCGACTCGATCAATGAATGCCTCGGCCGCTGGTGCCATCGCCATGTATGCCTGGGCGATGCAACACCTCAATACTAAATAATTACGCTTCGGTTACTTCGGTGATCGAAGCAATTCTGCGCTCGATCTCATCTGCTTCTTCACCGCGACCAATGCCACGCAAAACTCCCGCCATGCAGCGCTCGATTTCGACGATGAAATCGAAATCTTTCCACTCGCTCTCGGTGGCAATTTCAAGAACTCGGTCTAACGTCTCCAAACCGGATGTATCTTCGCCGACCAATACTTGAGCTCGTCCGAGTTCAAATAGTGAGTAAGTCTCGCGACGATGATCGTGAGCTGTCACAAATACATCGAGCGACTTTTGCGCGGCAATAAGCGCAGCTTCGCCGTCGCCGAGTTCGATCAAGGCATGCGCAATTTTCTGATCACAACGAGCGACGTTAATTACTTCCTTAAGACTCTTAAATAGCGCACGGGCTTCTTTAAAAGCCAGAAGTGATTGTTCGTGCTGACCAAGCTCGCGGTAAGCACATCCGATGAGGTGTAGGTCATTTGCTGCGCCACCCTCATTGCCTTCAATCAAATGCTCCTGCACGCACTCGCGCATGCATTCAATTGCTTGTTCATAATTCTTAGAGCCGTACCACCACTCGCCAAGAGTGCAGGCAAGATCAATCGCTAGCGGAGATTTTGTTTCGCGAAGAATTTCAACGGCCTTACTCATAGCTGTCGCAGCTTCGGAGTTGCGCTTGAGTTGATTGAGGTTATACCCAATTGCAGAATAGGCCTGAGCGAGTCCATCGGATGAGAGAACTGGATTGAGCTCGGCATAAATATCGCGAGCGCTTTCAGCTAAAGCGAGCGCCTCGTCGTATTGGCCGCGGGCATAAATTCGAGCACTTAATTCATAAAAGGTATTAGCGCGTTCTAGGCCGGAGGTTTGGGGAATTCGTTCCCACAACATCTCTTCGGTGACAATCTCACCGTTTTCGTCGGAATCTGAGAAATCGTGGTCATCATCGTTGCTCATGAATTGACCTCACCTTTCTTCTTTCACCTGACGGCTACCTGCTAGTGACCACAACCCTAGCAACTGTGCTTCTCGCCACGCTGATATACCCGTGGGCTTAGGTAAATATTAAGTAAATTGTGAGGGGCAGTATCCTTGCCACATGCACCAACGCCAGCTGCCTGAGCCTGACCGTCGTCGAGTTTTACGTGGGGCGGGGCTCGCTGCAGCGGGTGCGGCTGCCTCGCTATTTCTTGATCTACCTGCCAAGGCTGCCGGCCTCACGCACGCGATGAGCTCCAAAGTTGGAAAGCCCGATATCGTCCACGGACCTCGCACCACGCCAAATATCGCGCTCACCTTTCACGGCCAAGGAGATCCAGCGATCGTCCAAAAATTGCTCGCAATTCTTAAGAGCACCAATACCCCGATCTCAGTATTTGCCATCGGTAACTGGCTCAAGGGTTATCCAGAAGTTGCCAAGCAGATGCTCGATGCCGGCTACGACTTGGGCAACCACACCATGAACCACTATCAGATGAAAACTCTCAAGGCTGCAGTAGTGGATTCGGAAATCGCTCAATGCGCTGCCGAACTTAAAAAACTCACCGGCAGCCACGGCAAGTGGTTCCGACCTTCTGGCACGCAATACTCCACCACCCTGATTCGAAACACTGCCGCAAAATATGGATATGCGCAGTGCATCTCGTACGACGTCGACTCACACGATTATCAGGATGTCGGAAAAACTAAGGTCTTGGCCGATGTCGCCAAGGATCTCAAAAACGGAAGCATTGTCAGTTTGCACTTTGGTCATCAAGACACCATCGATGCTATGCCGACGCTACTTGAAAATATTCATGCCAAAGGATTTACACCAGTAACTCTCACCACGCTATTAGGGGCTTAAGTGAAAAAATTTATTACCGTTGTTGCAGTCGTAGCTTTCCTAGCACCAGTAGCGGCACAAGCAAGTGCACCTCTCGCGGGAATGCCACCGGTCCTAGACCAGAATGACATTTATGCTGCTGATCGCCCTAATGCGCTCAGCCCAGTTGTGAAAGATTTTCCTGAGCGAGTCTATGTACCGAATCACACCGGCAACTCCGTGACCGAAATCGATCCGAAGACGTTTAAAGTTATTCGTACCTTCAAAGTGCCGAAGGGTCCACAGCACGTAGTTCCATCGTGGGATTTAAAAACCCTCTGGGTGAATGATGACGAGGGCAATCATCTCACTCCGATTGACCCAAAGACTGGACTTCCAGGCAAATCAATCTACGTGCACGATCCTTACAATCTTTATTTCACCCCTAACGGCAAATATGCGATCGTGATGGCAGAGGCGGATAAAGAGATTGTTTTCCGCGACCCTCACACCATGGCTATAAAGAAGATTGTTCACGTGGCCTGCGATGGCGTAAACCATGCGGACTGGAGCAAGGACGGTACTTTCTTTGTCGTCAGCTGCGAATTTTCAGGACAAATTCTTAAAGTAGATACCGCCGGAATGAAGGTGGTTGCCACTGCAACTCTTCCAAAAACCGATGGCAAAACCCCTATGCCTCAAGATGTAAAAATCTCGCCAGATGGCTCCACCTTCTACATCGCGGACATGATGTCTAATGGAATTTGGGCGATGAAGGCAGATGCCTTTGGAAAGTTCACTCTCATCAAGACTGGCAATGGCGCACATGGTGAATATGTCACTCGCGATTCCAAGTATCTGCTCATCTCTAATAGAGGCGAAGGCAGTGTGAGCGAACTTCGGTTCTCTGATAACAAGCTGGTAGCTAAGTGGAAGATTCCGGGTGGCGGCAGCCCGGATATGGGCGGAATCTCTGCCGATGGAACTCAATTCTGGGTATCAGGTAGATATAACGATGTTGTCTATGTCTTTGACATAGTTCACGGTAAATTCCTGCGTAGTATTCCAGTTGGCAAAGAGCCACACGGCCTCGCTTATTACCCTCAACCTGGTCGATATTCCCTAGGCCACACAGGAGTATTTAGATAATGAAGTCACAGAAGTGGGTCCCGGTCTGGATTGGGCGCATTGTTTTCCTAGCTGGCTTCTTTAATCTCCTGGCTAACTTAAATAACCATTGGCGCATTCGCGTTCAAACTTTTAATCACGCCTTCCCAGCGCTTGTCACTGGCCCAGCATTTGCTAGTGCAATCATTACCGGGCTACTACTGATGATCGTTGCGCGTGGCTTAGCCAGACGCAAACATCGCGCGTGGGTATTTAGCTTAATCGCGCTCATTATTAATGCTGGCGCAGATTTTTTCCGAGATAAGCAGCATCCGCTTCAAATCCTGATCTCACTTTCCCTGATTGTCGTCTTGATCGTTTTTCGCAAATCTTTTTATGCAAAATCTGATCCCTCGACAAAGTTCCAACCGCTTATCGCATTTGGAATTGCGCTCTCGGTTCTTTTTATCTCCAGTGTTTTGCTACTCGAGTTCCGCAATCGCAATGAATTTGTTGGAGTTCCATCTTTTGGAAAAATCCTTCTCTACGTTCTAGAAGGACTCGTGGGAGTTTCTGGCCCCATTCACTTCCGCTCTGAACGAACTGCAGATGTGTTGAGCTTTGCACTCGGAACATTTGGCTTCTTTATTATTCTCGCTCCTATTTATGCCTACTTCCGACGCGTGAAGCCGATCGCACGAATGAGCGATGAAGATCTGGACTTAGTACGACAACTCATCAAGCATGACACCGAACAGGATTCACTCGGCTATTTTGCAACCCGTCGAGATAAGAGCGTGATCTGGGCGCCTAATCGCAAGGCGGGTATCGCTTATCGCGTGCAAGGCGGGGTAATGCTCGCGAGTGGCGATCCATTCGGCGAATACAGCTTATGGCCAGCGGCTATTGATGCCTTTATTGAGAAGGCCGAAGAATATGCCTGGACTCCTGCAGTCATGGGTTGCAGTGATCATGGTGGCGAGGTCTGGGTCGAGCATGCAGGCATGATCGCGATTGATATCGGCGATGAAGCAATTATCCGAGTCAAAGATTTCACGCTTGAAGGTCGACCAATGGCGAACGTTCGCCAGATGGTCAATCGCATCAAGCGCAAGGGCTACTCCTGTGTCACATATAAGTGGGCTGATGTGGACCCATCTGTTCGCACAGAACTTCGCAAGCTTGCACACGAATGGCGCTACGGCGTTGCTGAACGCGGATTCTCGATGTCAATGGACCGCTTCGGCGAAGATTTTGATCCAGAAACATTCATCACAATTGCCTACCTCGATGGCGCTATCAAAGGCCTGCAGTACTACGTACCTTGGACAACCGATGGGCTCTCGCTCGATCGCATGCAACGCGAGCGTGGTACCGATGCCGGTGTTAATGAATTGATGATCGTCGAAACTGTCGAGTGGGCTCGTGCTAATAATTACTCTCGTGTCTCGCTTAACTTTGCTGCTTTCAGATCGCTCTTTGAACGCGCCGACAAGATTAGCGCGGGGCCAATTACTCGAGGTATGCGTAATCTCATTCGCTTTACCTCTAACTTCTTCCAGGTGGAATCGCTCTATCGCTTCAATGCAAAATTCCAACCAGATTGGCAGACACGCTACGTCCTGTATCCGCGTGCTACCGATCTACCAAAAGTTGGTTGGGCTGCGCTTCGTGCTGAAAAGTTCATCAGCGGCTTTCGCAAAAACTAAATTCGATTAAAGACTATTTGTCGGGTTTTGGGAATTAAGCCACATTAAACCCGTAGGAACAAAGGGTCTGGCAACGCTCGTGTTGTGAGCTCCTTTAGCAACGGGAATATATTTCAGGGAGATTCGCGAGCCGACTTCCGCTACAAATTTCTTTGCAGCTGCGTTGGCAAATTGATCTTTCACGGAGGCAATTACTAGTAACTTCGTCTGCACGTGCCCGGAAACAATATGTGCTGCCAAATCATAACGGGCGAAGAGTGCGCTCTGCTGTCGCTTCGCTAAACCAGAGTCGTATTGCGGATGGAAGTAACCAGCCAATGAAACAGCGCCAAAGTATTGATCGGTGTGCAGAATTGCAGCCTCACTCGCGCACCAACCACCTTCGGAGTATCCAAAAGCACCCCACTTGCGAGCATCTACCCCCATGAATTTAGTCATGAAGGTGCGCATATCGGAGGTAATCCAACTCTCCACTTGTGGACCGCCAATGAAGTTGAGGCACTCGGTATCTCGACCTGGAACCACATTGATTGCGGGAATCACTAATAGCGTTGGGCCGATTTGGCCAGAATTTTCGAGTGACTCCATAGTGGCGACACCGTTAAGAGCACCAACCCACGTCTGTGGAATTCCAGGAGTCCCGGGAAAGAGCTCATCCACTTGATAGTCGCTACCAATTGTGTGTGCAGGCGATTCAAGCCGCTTGGCTATCTGAGGTGAAGCAACGACATAGACGTTGCTCGAAATTCCTGATTGCGCACCCGTAATCACCTTCCGGAATATCAAGCTGCCGCCACTTGTTCGGGAGGCAGATGCGATGTCGGTGCTTGAAATGAGAGATAAGTCTTCCGGACTCACTGCAATTTTTACTAAGTCGTTCTTAGAGCCAAAGAGATCGGTCCACGAATCATAGAAATCGCCGGCTCGATTGATTGTCACTCCCAGCGCTGTAATCACAAAAAATTGGAGCGCGAACACAAGCGAGAAGCGTCCCACGAGATGTTGCCACGTATTGGTGGAGAGCCTGTTCCACAAGAGCGTAATCAGAGCCATCAAAAGCGCCGCGCCCACCCAGAAAACGATTTCGGTGATGAGTGAGTCAATCGCAAGCATGCTTAAATCCTATGGGTTAAACTAATAACAAGTAGTACTTATTAAGGAGATTCACAATGGCTAACAAAGAACAGAAGAGCAACGCAAACACCAAAAAAGAACCAAAGATGTCTCTTAAGGAAAAGCGCGCTGCCAAGCAAGAGAAGAAAGCAAACAAGAACTAATTAAAAACTAGAGCAGATCGGGATCGATCGTGCTCTCTTTGATCGTTCTTTTTACATCTTTCGCAATGGGATCGATGCTCTTGCTGATCTCATCTAAATTATTTTGGATGAATTTCTTAGGGTTGAGATCCTGCGTATTTAAGCTTTGAAATTCTGGGCCAAGTTGCTCTTTAAGCTCGCCTGCAGCCTGTTGGCCGAGTGAACGGATTTTTGCGATAAATCGGGCTAAGTCTGCAGCAGCCTTCGGTAACCGGTCTGGCCCGATCAAGATTGCACCAAATACCGCAAGCACGAAGAGCTTTTCGAACCCGATTCCGAACATAGAACAACCCTAGCGCGCATATTTGCGGGTGTATAGTTAGGCAACGTGCATTTCTTAAACGTGAATCAAACGCCAACTTACGATCTCACTTATGACGACGTATTCATGGCTCCCAACTACACCCAAGTCGCAAGTCGTATGGATGTAGATCTCGCCACTACTGATGGCACCGGAACCACGATTCCTATCGTCGTTGCAAACATGACCGCTATTGCTGGGCGACGTATGGCCGAAACCGTGGCGCGCCGTGGCGGCATCGTTGTGATTCCACAAGATATTCCACTCGATGTGGTTGAGAACGTCATTGCTTGGGTGAAGTCACGTCACACATTTTTTGAAACTCCCGTCACGCTTCTTGGAAACGAGACCGTTGCAGATGCAATCGATCTTATCAATAAGCGAGCACATGGTGTTCTCGTAGTCGTTGATGGCGATAAGCCAGTTGGCGTTGTTACCCAAGGCGATTTAGAGAAAGTCGATCGCTTCACTCAACTGCACCAGATCATGCAAAAGGATTTCATCACCCTTCCAGAAAATATTGAACCTCGAGCAGCATTCGAAACGCTCGAAACCAATCGCAGAAGTTTTGGAACCGTGGTTGATTCCAATGGAAAGCTCCTAGGTATTTTGACCCGTGGTGGCGCACTTCGTGCCACTCTCTATAAGCCAGCCGTAGACGCAAACGGCAAGCTTCGCATTGCCACCGCAATTGGTATCAACGGCGATGTAGTTGGCAAGGCGAAGGCACTGCTCGCTGCTGGTTCGGATCTACTTGTTATCGATACGGCTCACGGACATCAAGTGAAGATGATTGAGGCAGTAAAAGCTGTGCGAGCACTTGATTCCAAAGTGACCATCGCTGCCGGAAATATTGTTACTGCAGCAGGAACCAAGGCTTTGATCGAAGCTGGTGCCGATATCGTCAAGGTAGGAGTTGGGCCTGGCGCTATGTGCACCACCCGAATGCAGACCGGTGTTGGCCGTCCGCAGTTTTCTGCGGTGCTCGAGTGCGCTGCTGCAGCTCGTGAACTCGGCAAGCATGTTTGGGCAGATGGCGGAGTTCGTCATCCGCGCGATGTCGCCCTTGCCTTAGCCGCTGGTGCTTCATCAGTCATGATCGGGTCATGGTTTGCCGGAACTCTGGAATCACCTGGCGATCTCATGCGTGACAGCAACGGCAAGTTGTACAAGGAATCCTTCGGAATGGCATCTGCACGCGCAGTGTCAGCGCGCACATCGGGTGAGAGTGGCTTTGATCGAGCTCGCAAGGCGATCTTTGAAGAAGGTATCTCTTCATCTCGCATGTATATCGATCCAGCTCGTCCAGGTGTAGAAGACTTACTTGATCAAATTATTTCAGGTGTTCGTTCTTCTTTCACGTACGCAGGAGCTGCAACTATCGAAGAATTTCACGATAAAGCAGTAGTGGGCATCCAATCTGCATCGGGTTATGCAGAAGGACGCCCACTTCACACTTCTTGGTAAGTGCTGCTTACTTCTCGGAATTAACTTTCTTGCCTGCTAGTACGTAGTACAAGCCGAAAGCGAGTGCGAATCCAACGTAGAAGGTGATGTCACCAATGTTTGGATACTTGTTGACGAACCAACCATCGAAGTAGTGGAAGCTCTTTCCATGTCCCCATGTCTGGTTGCAGAAGCCTGAGATTGAAATTACTGCTGCGATCACAAACGCAACTGGGCCAGCCCAGTTTTCGCGATTTGCGAAGAGCAACTTCTCAACAGATGCACCCTTGCGAAGGAACTTATCTGCAAAGACAACGCCAAGCCATGGACCGATCCAGTACGACATGATGAGCAAGAAGTTCTCATAGTTGTTAGCTGGGTTAGCCATTGCCAAGTGAGCTAGCCAGAAGCCAAGCGCACCGAAGATAAGAATGAAGAGACCACGGCGAACGCGTGAGCCAAGCTTTACACCGATAGCCAAGAATGACATTGAGCCAGAGTAAATATTGAGAACGTTTGCGCAGATAGATCCGCCAACGATTCCGATAAGTACGAAGCTAGCCAAGAATGGTGAAAGCGCACCGGTGAAATCACCAGTTGGGTTTCCGCTGTCGTAGGTGTGAAGACCAGCAGTACCTGCAGCAGCTCCAACGATTTCAAGAACTGTGGCAGAGAAGAAGATGCCAAGACCAGCAGCAAGACCAGCTTGCTTTGGCTTGGTGCTCTTTGGAAGGTAACGAGCGTAGTCAGCAGCGAATGGGTTCCATCCTGCTGCGTATCCGAATACTGCACCGATCAAGATCAAGAGACCGCCAGGAGCGCTCTGGTGATGGAAGTGATTGAGGTGAGCTGAACGGCTAAAGAGCGCTGTCAATGAAGCGAGCGCAAATACCACGATCAAGAATGGGAACAAGTACTTTTCAATAGCTTGTACCAAGTTGTGACCGATAAAAGCGATGATGATCTGGATTAAAACAACCATGATCAACGACTCAAGCGGAGTTGCGCTTGTGAAGGTTGAAAGCGCGTATGCGCCTGAGATTGAGTTAACCGCGAACCAGCCGATACCGGCAGCACCAGCATTGAGGACTGATGGCAAGATGTTGCCAAGCTTTCCAAATGCAGCACGACCAACGATCATCTGTGGGACGCCGTACTTAGGACCATCTTGGGTCAAAATGAATTGAGCGATACCGCCGAGGGCGTTACCAATAACAATGCCAATAACTGCTTCCCAGAAGTTCAAGCCAAAGGCGATGATTCCGAGGGCACCAACATAAACGGTTGCGAACTCAAGGTTTGGGCTCATCCAAGTTGCGAAGAGGTTCCAAGCCTTGCCATGGCGCTCATGGTCAGCGATCGCTTCGATGCCACCTGGCTCGAAAGCGAAGACCTTATCGCCGTACTCGCCTTCGCGAATTTCTAGATTAGACATACGTCGTCTCTCCTAATTTTGTTATCGGGGGTGTTTGCGACCCCGTATGAAATGACGGCTCATAGACCGAGGGAATGGGTAAACCGTATAGGCAAAATTGGCTACTGTGGGGTTTTCACGGGGCATTTTGATCGAAAAAGGGGCGAATATGACGACCGATCACGAGTTTCTAGAGTTTGCTATCCAGGCTGCGCGCCAAGGAGCTGCCGAGGGTGGCGTTCCTATCGGTGGAGCCTTAGTCGTCGATGGAAAAGTGCTCGGAGTTGGCTACAACAAGCGAGTACAACAAGGTTCTGCGATTCGTCACGGCGAGACAGATTGTCTTGAAAATATCGGTCGCTTACCTGCGAGTGTGTATCAGAAGGCGACTATGTATACGACGCTTTCACCGTGCCACATGTGCAGTGGTGCAATCTTGCTCTACGGAATTCCTCGAGTTGTCCTTGGGGAAAACGAAACATTTATGGGAGCAGAAGACCTACTTCGTTCTCACGGAGTAGAAGTCATCAATCTTAATTCGCAAGAGTGCAAAGATCTCATGAGCAAATTTATTGCCGAGAAGCCAGAGGTTTGGAACGAGGATATTGGCGTTTAAGGCTGCAACCGCTTCATTTGCGCGGCGACCTCTTGCTCTCCTGAAATGTGGGAGTGCGCAAGATCAGCAATCACCCGCTCTTGATCTTCGTGTGATCGATTCTGACTGAGTTTGAATTTCGCCTCCACGCGAGTGATGTGAAGAGTAACGGCCACAATTGCTTTGAGCTCTAACTCAATATAACTCTCGTCGGCTTCTGAAACTGACCACGGCTTTGCCCGAGTTTTTTCATGTAGCGAAGTAAGGTCGGTGACAATTGCACGCAGCAATTCTTTATCTTCACTGACTTCTACGGTGCCGGTAAAATGCAGTGATTGATAATTCCAGGTCGGTACTACTTTATGATCCGTCAGCTTGCGTTCATAATTTGTGGGCGAAACATAGGCTTGTGGTCCACGCACAATAGCTAAGCTTGGTGCACCTGAAGCAATCGTTTTCCACTGTGGGTTAGCGCGTGCCATATGCATGACGAGTTTTCCATGGCTGCCTTCGCTGGCATTGCTTTGATCCCAGACGAATGGCATAAGCGTTGCTTGTGGCACACCACTACCATCGACTGTAACAAGATCTGCTGCTCGAACCGATGCGGCAAAATCTGTTATCTCCTGCCAATCAGTGACTGAAAATTGATGTGGGATATACATTTTTAACTCAAAGCCTGCAAGAAGAATTCGAGGGTTCGCTCCCACGCGAGAGCTGCCGCTAATTCTGAGTAGACCTCGGGGCGATCGTTGTTGAAAAATGCGTGTTGAGTTCCTTCATAGTCATAAGCCTTAGCGCTGCCACCTGCAGCTGTAATTTCGTGAAGTGCTTCCTGAATACCTGGAGCAGCTGAGGTGCCATCAGCCTGCGCACAATGAATGAGCGCGGCCTTACCTGCAAAATTCGCCCACTGTGGTGCATGGCGTTCCCATGATGCCCCAGGATAAAAGGCAACAAAGCCAGCAGCAGCGAATCGGTCGACCACATCGGTGATATGACCAACCAATCCCCACCACTCTTGAATCACAATGACTGCAGGACCACTACCGCTTTCTGGAAGCGCTAGATAACCATTCTCAATCATTGTGCCCATCTGTGCTCCTTAGTTAGCGATGACTATCTTCAAGAAATTCCTGCTTACAGCCTTCCATGCAGAAATAATAATCAACGCCATCAACCCGTGCATGAGCTGGTGCATCGCTGATTCGAACCTGCATCCCACAGACTGGGTCTATCGCAAATTCCGCACTCTTGCCTTTATTCGCGCGATAAAGAAGAACAACGGCAAGAAGAAGAATGAGAGCGACTAGGTTGAGAACGGCCGTGGTATTCCAAGTGAAATGATCATGAGTAAGGAAGGTGGTTCTTTTGGTTGGAGTGAGTGAAAGGAGCGAGAAAGCCTCTCCGATCAAAAATCCTCCGACCGAGATGGCCACCCAGAGCGTTGCCACCAATCTCAGAGTCAATTGCTTTCCAAAATACTTGCGATAAATCAGGATCAACGGAAGTGAGAGCAAGTCTGCGTAGATAAAGGCGATCGTTCCACTCATCGAAATACCGTTGTGCCAGAGCGAAGCTGCCAGTGGAATATTGCCGACAGAACAGACAAAGCTGATGCACGCAATGATTGGACCAATCAGAGCGCCTTCTAGCTCGCTCCAGACTCCATGCCCATGGATGAAAAGATCATTCCACATATGAGTAGGAACGAGACGGCTCACCAGACCTGCCACAAGAAAACCGGCTACGAGTTCTACCCGCATCATCCGAAAATCACCGATGGTGAAGCCGGCTGCATCGCCCAAGGTTCCTCGCGACTCTTCAATACCTTCATCCTTGGCAAGCGTTTCTTTGGTCAATGCGTTTTCTTTAATGACGAACGGCAGCGCTAACCACAGCAGAATAGAAATAAATATTCCCCCGAAAATTTCCGCGGCTGCGAATTGCCAACCCATGATTCGAAGAATTACCAAACCAAGGTCAATCACCAAGTTGGTACTCGCAAACATAAAGACTATGGAATTTGTGAAGTTCGCACCTTTTTTGTTCAGACTGTGGGCCAGCGCGCTTGCCGCATAGGAACACGATGAACTTATTGCGCCAAAAAACATTGATTTACCTAGGTTTTTAGCAGAGCGATCCCCCAGCGCCTTAAGCATGGTTTTTCTGGAAACAAAAGCTTGAATAATTCCTGAGAGCGTGAAGCCAAGCACAAGTGCCCAGAACGTTTCGTAAAACATCCAAAAAGCATCTTGCACACCATGGCCGAGCGAACTCATGACGAAATTGCACCCAACTGACTCAATAGATCAGTTGCGGTTACAACCGCATGCAACTTCGATGCTGCTTTGCCAGCCCTGCCATGCATTGTGAGCGCTTTGGCGACCACCTCAACAACTTCTGTTTCGGTTTCTGGTTTCCAGGATGCCAACATCGAACCGATCAGCCCAGCCAAGATGTCGCCGGTCCCCGCTGTTGCCAGTTCGGCGCCACCATTTTTATCAACGATAGCTTTGCCGCTAGGTGAAGCGATAACGCTCTGATTTCCCTTGAGGACGACGATTGCGTTCTGTTCTCTCGCGATCTTGGATGCAAGTGCTACTCGATCTAACTGAAGGTCATCGATCTCATATCCCAAGAATTTGAGCTCACCCATATGGGGTGTCAAAACTTTCCATGGCGCATCAATCTGATTGACTCGAGATATAGCCGCTGCGTCGAGCACTACATATGAACTCTTAGGAAGTGTGAGTGTGCGAGGAAGCTTTGGAGCACCAGGGCCGATCACCCACGCATCGGCGTGAATCTCGGAAATTCTTCTGCGCAGTACTACGTCGGGATAATTTCTTAACACCAGTAGCGCTGGCAAACGATCCTGCGCCACATACATGATGTAGCCGCTGCCACCTCGGCGCGCTCCGCCAACTGCTAAGACTGCAGCGCCAGAATACGCCCGACTTCCTGCAACCACGCAAACAGTTCCGTGCGAATACTTGTGGGCATCGGCTTTCAGCGGCTTAATTAACTTCTTCATAACCGGTCTCTTATTGCCCACAGTTCAGAAAAGACTGGTCGATGCAAGGTGCTTGCCAGATACTCCACTCCAGCCGAGCCGCCAGTTCCAGTCTTGTGTCCAATGGTCCGTTCCACCATTTTTACGTGGCGATAGCGCCATTCCTGGAGTCCTTCATCTATATCCACCAGGCGCTCACAGGTCATCGCTGTCTCGGGATCGTTTTGATGAATCTTCACAAGAGCATCCTGTACTTCAGCATTCGGCACATAGTGCTCTGAAAAATTGCGTTCTAAGAGACTCCCCGGAATCGAATGTCCGCGTTTGCTGAAGTACACGAGGGCTGAATCCCAGAGCGAACGTCCTGCGGTAATTTCGGCAATTTTCTGCTGCGCATCTGGTGGCAGATGACCAGCCATCTTTGAATCTCTTCTGCCAAGAATCGCTTCGACCTCACGGAATTGAGCAGATTGAAAGCCAGAAGATGAAGAGAGAAAGCTGCGGAACGAATTGAATTGCAGCGGTGTCATTGTTTCTAAAATATCGACTTGAGAAACGCAGACCTTAAGAATCGTGCGAATCCGTCCTAAGGTCGCCAGAGTGGAGTAAGTATCGCCTTCTTCTAAGGTCGCTTGCGCTCGTCTAAACTCATGAAGGAGTTGCTTGAACCACAATTCATAGGTCTGGTGAATAACAATGAAAAGCATTTCATCGTGCTCGGCCGGCTGCGAGAGGGTCCGCTGCAATTCTAGAAGTTCATCGATCGCCAAGTATGACGAGTATGTGAGCGCGGAATCGTAGCTACTCATGTGACTTTGATATTTTCTGCGTTAATTTTTTCGTGTTGGCGAGTACTGACCAAATCACGAAGTCGTGCAAAGCCATCCCAAATCTCCACATAGCTCGTTGGCAGTGGCGAGATTGCAACACGGATGGAATTCGGTTCGCGATAATCCGGAATCACATTAGCGAACTGACGAAGCGCGATTGAGATTCGCTTAGCTTCTGGGTGAACCAGTGAGATATGCCCGCCGCGTTCTTCGGCCACTCGTGAGGTATTCATAGTGAATCCCAATGGCGCTAGCCATGCGTCGAACAACTCAATCATCATCTGAGTACCAATGGCACACTTCTCATTGATCGCGGCGATACTTGCCTCTTCGATCATGCCAAAAGCGCTTTGAATACAGCGCAGTCCGATCAGCGATGGGCTGGCGATTTGGAATCCACGCATGCCATCGTTCTTCTCAAAGACTGGACCCATCGCAAATTGATTGCGTTGGGCGAACCATCCTTGAATTGGCGCCTTGAGCTCTGCCTGCATTCGCTTGGAGATATACATCCATGCTGGTGCGCCAGGCCCGGAATTTCCATATTTATAGGTGCAACCCACAACTAAATCGACACCTGAAGCATCGAGTTGCATATCGATTGCTCCGACAGCATGGCTCGCATCCCAGATGGCCAACGCGCCATACTCTCGAGCCAATTCGGTAAGAGCTTTCATATCGTTACGTGCACCTGAACGGTATTGAATGACCT
>Ga0007852_1000191_pt1 | contig 20554 bp, 20 predicted proteins | sample CryBogCBH28Sep08_FD_71227 | JGI IMG/M metagenome (GOLD analysis project Ga0007852, IMG submission 71227) | Freshwater microbial communities from Crystal Bog, Wisconsin, USA - CBH28Sep08 | ecosystem: Environmental > Aquatic > Freshwater > Lake | place: Crystal Bog, Wisconsin, USA | collected...
ATTCAACAGCGCTCTTAGGGTTAAGGCGAGCTCTTAACTCCCCCGTAAGCAATGGATGAATCTCGAAGAGCTGTGCATCATTCAGCTCATGTACCTCAATGCCAAGGGCTTGTGCCTGTGCGACTGCTTGTCCAGAAATTTCGTGCGCTTGAGCAAAGGGTGTTCCACGCAAGACAAGGAAGTCGGCAATCTCTGTTGCAAGGGCATGGCCGCTGGTTACTTCTGCACTGATCTTCGCCGGATTAAATGTTGCGGTAGAGATCATTCCCCGAAGCGCTGGCAATAACACAAGAAGCTGTTCGATGGAATCGAAAATTGGTTCCTTATCTTCCTGTAAATCCCGGTTATATCCATAAGGGAGACCTTTAAGAGTCGTCAGCAGGCCAGTCAGGTTTCCGATCAGTCGACCTGATTTTCCGCGCGCCAACTCTGCAATATCCGGATTCTTTTTCTGAGGCATGATTGATGAACCCGTCGAATACGCGTCAGCCAAGGTAACCCAACCGAATTCTTGAGTATTCCAGAGGCAAAATTCTTCGCCGATGCGCGAGAGGTGAACGCCTAGCATCGCCAGATCAAAGAGCGCTTCTGCTACAAAGTCGCGATCGCTGACTACATCAATACTGTTTCGAGCTACACCCCCAAAGCCCAATTCGGCTGCAGTTATTTCAGGATTCGGTACAAGGGCAGAACCCGCAAGCGCACCTGCTCCAATAGGAGAAACCGAGTTGCGTGTCTGCCAATCCTTGAGTCGATCAAGATCACGAAGCAAAGCATGCGAGTGCTTGGCTAGCTCATGGGCGAAAATTATTGGCTGAGCATGTTGAAGATGAGTGAACCCAGGTGCAAGCACCTCAAGCTGACTTCTCGCTGCTTCATTGAGTGCCTTGGTCAGTTCAGCAACTTCGGCGCTGATGTGTTGCAGATGATCGATCAGATACAACTTAAAGTCCGCGACCACAAGATCGTTTCTGGATCGTCCTGCGCGAAAAGCTCCGCCCAGTGAACCCAATTTTTCGGTTAAGCCACGTTCGATGGCGCTGTGCACATCCTCGTCACTTTCGTTATATGAGAAAGTTCCAGCTGCTATCTCGGAACCGAGTTCTCTCAGCGCGCTAGTTATCTTCGCTGCATCGTCGGCTTTCAACACTCCGGCGCGAGCAAGCCCAGCTACATGCGCGATATTTACTCGAACGTCATAAGGAGCCAGACGCCAATCGAAGTGAACGCTGCGAGAGAGTGTTGCAACTGATTCGGCAGGACCGCTGGTGAATCTTCCGCCCCAAAGTGCCATTATTCTGCCTTTCCAAAGAGCTCTTCGATTTTCTTGGACAGCGCCTTGCCGCCTTGTGGTGTTGAAGCAACAACCAATACCGTGTCATCGCCGGCGATAGTTCCAATAGCGCCGGTCAGTTTCTTGCTCTCGACTGATTGATCGATCGCAGATGCGAGTAAGGAAGCGCCCGCAATGGGGGTTTTAACTACAACGAGATTTCCGCTCACTGCCATGGAGACGACAAGACTCTCCCCCAAACCACGCGTGCGTTGCGAAGCGGGTTCTGACAATACGTAACGAACGTTGCCGCTTTTGTTGGTTGCCTTCATGGCACCGAGTTCGCGCAAATCACGACTGGCGGTTGCCTGAGTGAGGTGCACTCCCCGCTTCTCAAGCTCTAGCACGACATCACCTTGTGAAGAGATTCGACCTGCACGAATCAGTGACGCAATAAGTTCCTGGCGCTCAGATGTGCTCGATTTAACCTTACTCATTACCGGCTACCTCCGCCGCTTCTCGCATGACCTCTGTAAATATCGCGACGAAGTCGCGGACGTGTTTTTTGGTGATGATGAGCGGTGGTGCAATCCGAATAACGTTCGGTTTTGGCGCATTCACAAGCAAGCCGTGACTGGCGCACAATTGAGCCACCCGATTGGCTAGCGGCTTTTCTAGAACAATGCCAAGTAATAACCCGGCACCCCTCACTGAAGCCACTCCGGGAATTTCGGCTATCCCGCTACGTAGTTCAAGAGAACGATTTCGAACTTTAAGCAAAGTGTCATTCCCGGCCATGAAATCAATTGCTGCATTGGCAGCTGCGCAGGCAACTGGATTCCCACCGAAGGTAGAGCCGTGATCTCCGGGCTTGAACTCTGGCGCGTTTTTACCAACGGTGATCATTGCACCAAGTGGTAATCCTGCACCTAGCCCTTTGGCAAGAGTAATGACATCTGGCTTAATATCCTCAGGTTCATAGCCAAACCATTCTCCCGTGCGACCCATTCCTGTCTGAACTGCATCGAGAACGAAGAGAGCCCCCGTTTCATCGCAGATATCGCGTAACGCTTTAAGGTAGCCAGCAGGTGGCACTACTACGCCATTTTCGCCTTGAATTGCTTCAACAATAACCATGGCAGTTCGACGATTGATAGCTTTTTTCGCTGCCTTCACATCACCATACGGAACAAAAGTGATGTTACTGAGAAGCGGAAGAAAGGCGCGACGTTTGCTCTCTTGCCCGGTTACAGAGAGAGCACCGATGGTGCGACCGTGAAATGATCCGATTGTTGAGACAATCTTCTTTCTACCCGTAAGCCGTGAGAGTTTAATTGCCGCTTCATTAGCCTCTGTTCCAGAGTTGCAGAAAAAGACTCGTGCATCAGAGTCCCCAACCATGAGTTGCAATTTCCGGGCTAATGCAGTGCCCTGCGGATGCGCATACAAATTGCTTATGTGACCCATGGTTTTAATCTGCTGAGAGACAGCAGAACTCACGGATTCGTGAGCTTGACCCAAGAGATTCGTCGCAATGCCACCAAGAAAATCTAAGTATTTCTTACCTTGGGCATCCCATAGATATACGCCTTTACCACGGACAAATTCGATGGCTGGGGTGCCGTAATTATTTTGCATTACTGCGTCCCACGCTATTGGCTTCGATTGCATCTTCATGAAGTAATCACCGTCCCACCAGCGCCGGTAAGCGCAAGTTCCAAGTTGGCAATCGTTCTACCGTCGATCACTCGGGCTCGCTTAGCTCCAGATGAAAGCGCAGTAATGACGGCTTTCACTTTAGGGGCCATGCCTCCAGCAAAAGTTGGCATGAGTTCTTGCAACTCTGACAAGGTAATTTCCTGGATCAGAGAAGATTCATCGGGCCAGTTTCGATATATGCCGGCAACATCTGTAATAAAGAGCACTTCATTGGCCTGCATTGCGCCTGCAATCGACCCTGCCGCGATATCACCGTTGATGTTCATAGCTTCACCCGAGGTGCTAACGCTTACTGGAGAGATGACGGGTAAATAACCTTGTGAAACCAGCAGATTCAAAAACTTGCCATCGACTGACTCGGCTTCACCAACCAGGCCGGCATCGACCGAGCGACCATCCACGACAGGTGAGTATTTTCGTGACCGTAACGTATTTCCATCGCCACTGCTTAAGCCCACAGCATTAACACCATGCGCTATGAACTGGTTTGTGAGGTTGCGTAGAACCTGTCCTGACAGAGTTTGCTGGACTATCTGCATTACTTCAGGTGTCGTTACGCGGTATCCAGAAGCCATTGTCGTTGCGATTCCGTGTATCTCTAACTCTTTATCTACCGCAGGTCCGCCACCATGCACCACAACGAGACGTCCTCCGACTGAGTGATGCTTGGCTAGAGTTGCAACAATTGCATCATCTTTGCTGGCGCCTTCAAGGACATGGCCTCCATATTTAACAACGATCATGCGCCGATGCCATTCACGCTAAGCCCAAGCCCTGCTTCAAGACCACACATGAGATTCGCATTCTGAAGAGCAGCACCAGCCGCGCCTTTGCCCAAATTATCGATAGCGCTAGAAAGTATCAATCTTCCGGTGTGGGCATCGATGGCGCATTGAACATGAACGCTATTGCTTCCGATAAGCGCAGAGGTTTGCGGCAATTCCCCTTCTGGAAGAAGGGTGATGAATTCTTGACCCTGATAGAAATCGTTAAACAGCAAGCGTGCTTCTCGGATCGAAAGATCCTTGGTCAGCGAAGCGGTTATCGTTGACAAGATTCCTCGTGGCATAGGAGCAAGAATGGGAGTGAAGGAGATCTTCACTTTCTCCGCTCCCCCACTGAGATACGAAAGTGTTTGCTCGATTTCAGGAGTGTGCTGATGTACCCCACCGAACTTGTAACTCGACAGTGAACCCATTACCTCGCTTGCCAATAATTTGGTTGAAGGCTTTCGACCGGCTCCAGTAGTGCCTGATGCAGCGACAGCGACGATGTCAGATGAATTAATCACACCCGCTTGCACAAAAGGCGCAATCGCCACGATGATCGAGGTTGCATAGCAACCTGGGTTGGCAACACGCGCGCTGCTCGCGATGAGATCACGGGCACCAGGTAGTTCACTCAAGCCGTATATCCACGAGCCTGCATGTTCCCCGCCGTAGTAGCGATCCCACTGGGCAGGATCATTCAATCTGAAATCTGCGCCAAGATCTACGACTTTGATTGTTGGATCGAGCTCTGAAATGAGTCGGGCGGATTCCCCATGCGGTAGAGCGAAGAAGAGAAGTTCGCATTCATTCATTTTCGCTGTCGAAGTCTCTTCGAAGGCCCTTCCAGCCAATTGACGAAGTCCGGGGTGAAGATCGGTAACCGCACTCCCCGCGCTACTTCCAGCAGCTAGATAGTGCAGCTCGAATTCTGGATGGCCGATAAGTAGACGCAAAAGTTCTCCGCCTGAATATCCACTAGCCCCGACTACGCCAATTTTCATACCCGTAGGGTATCAAGAATATGCATATTTATACAAAATATTGCATATTTATGCGCAATAATTTAACTTCGAACTACTGCTCCGCAAGAGCTCGTTGCCTCGGCAACCGCTGACTCCCGATACCCGCTCACTTCTTCGGCAGTTAACGTGCGGTCGGGTGCTCTAAATGAGAGGGTGAAGGCCAAGGAAACCTTGCCATCCCCCAGGTTTTCATAGCGATCGAAGAGGGTGATGCTTTCAAGTAATTCACCAGCGCCAGCTTTCAAAGCTTTTTCAACGGCGGCTGCCGAAATTGATGAATCTACGATCAGTGAAACATCCTGGGTGGCCAGCGGCATAGTAAGAACCCGGGCGGCGCTCACTGGTCGTGGGAAATCCAGTTCCGAAAGAATGACTGCAAATGCGCAGGTGCGCGCCGGCAGTCCGAGTGCTTCTAGGACACGTGGGTGAAGCTCGCCTGCATGCGCGACGGCTTTGCCGTTAATCTGGAGTTCAGCGCAACGACCTGGGTGCCATGGCGCGAGATCAGACTGAACGACGTTCGCAGAATTGCCTGACTCTTCAATAATGCTCATCGCCTCGGCAATTGCATCAGACCAGTCGTACTCACGACCTTTACCCCACCAGCCAACACGGTCGAGCGAACCAGAGACAACGCCTCCGACAAAGAGTGGTTGCGGCGGAACGCTCTCATAAATTGCTTTAATCTCGGTCGCACTAGGACGTGAATCCGTGGAAATTTTTCCTACATGCGCCAGTTTGGTGGTGTCACGGAATACTGAACCGATCTCGAAGATTGCGACATCTTTCGCGCCTCGAGAAATATTGCGCTTAAGAGTTTCCAGTAATCCCGGAAGCAAGTGCGTGCGAAGGAGTGGAAATTCTTCAGACATTGGGTTTGCGATAACAAAGCTAGCCGCACGAGGACCAACAAATCCAAGGGTCTCAATCATTTCGCGGCTAACAAATGGATAGTTGTAGACCTCGTTGTAGCCACGATGCGCCAGTGCATTCGCTACCGCGCGCTTGCGTAACTGCAGCGGACTCAACGTTGCTTGAGATTTGCCGAGCGGCAATCTGCCTGCAATTTCATTAAGTCCGATAAGACGCGCCACTTCTTCCACAAGATCTGTTGGAGTGAGCAAATCTGAACGCCAAGTTGGCGCTGTGATTTTCCAAGGCAAGGTAGAGCGATCTACTGTACAACCAACGATCTCTAACGTGGATTGGACCTGGTCATGGCTTACGGCGATACCAAGCAGCGTGGCAGGGAAATCTGGATTGAGTTCGACGATCAACGGTTGAGGCATGGCTCCATCAGTTGCGCTACCAATATAGGAAGCTCCGCCCAACTCGATGAGTAAATCAATGGCACGCGCTGAGGAGATTGCCGCCAGCGCTGGATCCGTCGCGCGCTCCAATCGACGTGATGCCTCTGACGAGAGTCGGTGATAGCGAGAATTCTTAGCGATACTGATGGGATCAAAACGAGCAGCTTCAATAGCAATTTCTGTGGTGGAAGCAGTGACTTCAGAGTTTAAACCGCCCATGGTTCCTGCCAAGGCAAGTGCCCGCTCTGAATCCGCAACTAGGAGATTATCTGGCGCGAGGTTTCGATCTACCCCGTCCAACGTTGTGAAGGTGGATTCATTGGTAGCACGGCGAATCTGCAATCCGCCCTTAATGGTTGTGGCATCAAAAGCGTGGAGCGGTTGGCCAAGTTCAAGCATGACGTAGTTGGTCACATCTACAGCCAAAGAGATGGAACGCATGCCACATTTTTCAATACGACGTCTCATCCACAACGGTGATTGGGCCTTTGGATCGAAGCCGCTAATACTACGAATGTAGATAATGCTTGCGGCGCTCGGATCAACAATCGACACTTGCACACCAGAGTTGTTGACCGCATAGTTCTCGGGTTTAACTTTTGCTGCAGGATCGTGGAAAGCAAGATCAAGCGAAGCAGCCAGCTCGCGAGCTAGCCCTCTGGCGCTGAGCGCGTAACCGCGATCAGGATTGACGGCAATATCGAAGATCACATCGTTGATCTGCAAAAGTTCAATGGCGTCTTGGCCGGGCATACCTTCAGGAAGAACGATGATTCCAGAATGGTCATCCCCCATTCCTAACTCGCGGGCCGAACAGATCATGCCGTTTGAGGTATGGCCATAGGTCTGGCGTGCTGCAATTTCGAAACCGCCAGGTAGTACTGCGCCAGGCAGTGACACAACGACGAGGTCGCCCACCTCAAAATTACTTGCTCCACAAATGACGTAGCGAGTCTCTGCTTCGCCGCAATCAAGCCCAACGTAGCGAATTGGCTTCTTCTGGCCTTCTACGAGAACTGCGCTCAGTACCTTGCCGACAACAAGTGGGCCGTTGAGCTCTTTGCCTTGCTCTTCGACGCCATCGACCTCAAAGCCAACGGCAACAAATGCTTCTTCGAGTTCGGCTACTGATATATCTGCTGGGATAGCCGCAAATTCCTTGAGCCAAGATAAAGGAATTTTCATCGTGCACCCATTCCAAAAATTTGTGAGAAGCGAATATCGCCTTCGACAATATCGTGCATGTCGGTGATGCCATGGCGAACCATAAGGGTTCGTTCTAGCCCCATTCCAAAAGCAAAACCGCTATACACATCAGGATCAATTCCCGCTGCACGAAGCACCTTAGGGTTGACCATGCCGCAACCGCCCCACTCGATCCAACGACCATTGAAATAGAAATCAACTTCAGCGCTCGGTTCGGTAAATGGGAAGAAGGAAGAGCGAAGTCGAGTTTTTACCTCGGGGCCAAAGATGGAGCGAGCAAAGTGATCGAGAGTTCCCTTGAGGTCTGCCATGGTGATGCCTTTGTCGATCACGAGACCTTCCACTTGAGAGAAGACCGGCGTGTGAGTCGCGTCGAGTTCATCAGCGCGATAGGTACGTCCGGGACAAATTACGTAGATAGGTGGCTCCTGCTCCAACATTGTTCGGACTTGAACCGGCGATGTGTGGGTGCGCAGTACTAAGTGCGAGTCGAGCGGTTCAATGAAGAATGTGTCCTGCATGGTTCGTGCTGGGTGGTCTGCCGGAATATTGAGGGCATCGAAATTCAACCATTCGGCCTCAAGTTCTGGGCCTTCTGCAACTCGATATCCCATACCTAAAAAGAGATCGCAGATCTCGTTTGTCAGAATAGTCAGCGGATGAAGTCCACCTTGTGGGCGACGACGGGCCGGAATAGTGACATCAACGCGCTCTTCAATAAGGACTCGCTCATCGCGTTCCTTTTCTAGAAGCAGTAGGCGCGCTTCGTATGCAGCAGCGACGCTGGATTTTGCATGACCAACTACCTTGCCAAATTCCGCGCGAGCAGCTGGCTCGAGTTTGCCGAGCTCCTGTGAAAATCTGGCTACCGCAGATTTATCTCCGACGTGATCAATGCGAACCTGCTTGAGTTCATCGAGAGTTGATGCTCCTTCGATGGCTGCAATTGCGGCGGCTGTAGCGGCCTCAACGTTCTGCGTTGATAGCGGAAGCGAACTCGTCATTGGGCAAGCCTACTAAGAATTATTAACCGATGAGGTTAAATACATGGCGATTGCAGCGGCGCTTGCAACGTTGAGGCTTTCGGCATGACCCTTCATCGGAATCGATACGAATTCGAAATTCTCTGGTAGTGAAGGTAGGCCCCTGGCCTCGTTTCCAAATATCAGCGCTAGCGGCTCCGCTCCGCCAATCTCTGAAATTGCGCGAACGCCCCGAGCATCGAGCGCAGCTAGTTTGATGTCATGTCCGGCTGACAATTCGATTAAGGCATCGAGTGAAATCTCGGTTGCGACGGGAATATTCCACATTGACCCGGCAGTCGATCGAATGACTTTTGGACTATAAACATCGACGCTCTGTGGGCTGAACGCAACTAAATCGAAACCACACGCATCGGCGGTTCTAATTGCTGTGCCGGCATTGCCCGGATCTTGAATCTCCCAGAAGTAGGCAACGCGACGAAGTGTACCTGGCTCGAATTTCGTAACTTCTGTTGGGCGATATTTGCAGAGCGCCAACACACCTTGAGGTGATTCGGTTTCGGCCATTGCGGCCATCACTTGCTCGCTCACCATAATGACTTCGTGATCGTCTAATTGGGCTTGAGAGAATTCAGCAAGCACCTTGGCTAAACCACTATCTGTCAAATAGATACGCACAATCTGTGGTGCAAAACTCACCTGCGGGTTAAGAGCAGAGCGCAAACTTTGCATTCCGTCGGCTACAAAAATATGTTCGAGGTTTCTCAGTTTTTTGCCACGAGAACCCAAAAGAGCCTTCACCCTCTCCACATGGGGAGAGTGAAGGCTCGTAATAGGTGCGTGGGTCATGCAGGGATATTCTGGCGTGCAACCTCTACTAGTTGTGCGAAAGCTGCTGGGTCATTGGTAGCAAGCTCCGAGAGAATGCGACGATCTACTTCGATACCTGCTGCCTTGATACCCTGGATGAAACGGTTGTAGGTAAGACCGTGTTCACGTGCACCAGCATTGATGCGTTGAATCCAGAGCTGACGGAAATCGCCCTTCTTATCTTTACGATGGTCGAAGGCATAGACCATGGAGTGGGTAACTTGCTCCTTGGCCTTGATGAAAAGACGGGAACGTTGTCCGCGGTAACCAGCGGCACGCTCGAGGGTGGTACGACGCTTCTTAGCAGCGTGGACGCCGCGCTTTACTCTTGCCATGTTCTATTACCCCTTACTTCAGACCGAGCATGCGCTTGGCGGTGACGGTTACGGTCTTCTTGCCAGTTGCATCGTTGCTCAAACGACGAGTGACGCGAGATGACTTGTGTTCAAGAAGGTGGCGCTTACCTGCGCGCTCGTGCATGATCTTGCCGGTGCCAGTAAGACGAAATGTCTTCTTAGCCCCACTGTGTGTCTTCATCTTCGGCATTTCATGCCTCCCTTTTCTTGTTGTGCAGATCTCGTACTACTGGAAATTTAAAATTATTCGGTTGCGCTTACCGTTTCGGGTTCGGCGCTCACTTCTTTCACTGCTGTCTTCTTGCTCTCCTGAGCGGCTTCCTTAGCAGGAGCTGGTGCCGAAGATTTCTTCGCTTGTGTCTTTTTCAAGACTGGTGCGAGAACCATCGTCATGCTCTTGCCCTCTTTCTTTGGAGCGAACTCCACGAAAGCGACATCCGCTACTTCTTCAGCCAGCTTCATCAATAGGCGATAACCCATCTCCGGTCTGGTCTGCTCACGGCCTTTGAATTGAACAGTTACCTTCACCTTATCCCCCGCTTTGAGGAAGCGAGCAACGTGTGCTTTCTTCGTCTCATAGTCATGAGGTTCAATCTTCAATCCAAAACGAATTTCCTTGACCACAATATGGGTCTGATTCTGTCTAGCCTCACGTGCCTTCTGCGCGATCTCGTACTTGTACTTTCCGAAATCCATGATCTTGCACACGGGTGGTTTTGCATCCGGTGAAATTTCGACGAGGTCGAGTCCTACTTCATCCGCCATAGATAGTGCGGTTGCTAGGTCTACGATGCCGACTTGTTCTCCAGTGAAACCAATCAGACGAATCTCCGAAGCTCGGATTCGATCGTTGATTCTTTGCTCAGCGCTGATAACTTTTCCTCTCGTACTGCCATGAATGATTCGATTCACGAATGGAGAGGTCGCGCAAAAAGGAGCCCAGCCGAAGCGGGCTATTTCTTGACCAACCAGCCGAGGCCGGTGAGGTGGGAGCGACGAACTCCACTTGATGGGTAAATCGTACAGGGATTGCTCCCTAGGCCAAAATTAGCCCCCGATAGCGTGGACGCCACCATCCACGTGGATGATCTCGCCTGTGGTCATGGGGAACCAGTCCGAGAGCAGTGCCACTGCCCCGCGCGCCGCAGGAACCGGGTCCTCGGCGTTCCAGGTGAGCGGAGATCTGGAATTCCACACGTTCTCAAATTCGTCGAATCCAGGGATGGCCTTGGCCGCAATGGTCTTCAGTGGGCCAGCCGCAATGAGGTTGACGCGAATATTCTCCTTGCCGAGGTCGCGCGCAAGGTAACGTGAAGCAGATTCGAGTCCAGCCTTAGCGACGCCCATCCAGTCGTATTTTGGCCACGCGATAGTCGCATCAAAGGTCAGGCCAACGATGCTCGCACCCGTTGCTGGGAAGAGATCCTTGGTCGCCATGGCGAGGGACTTGTAAGAGAAGGTCGAGGTGTGAACCGCGATCGCTACATCCTCCCAGGTGGTGTGCAAGAAATTTCCGCCAAGCGCGCTCTGTGGCGCAAAGCCGATCGAGTGAACGACGCCATCAAGGTGTGGGACGTGCTTCTTAATTTCTCCTGCTAGTGCATCGAGCTGTTCTTGATTGGTGACATCGAGTTCGATCACTGGAACCGGGTTAGGTAGTCGTCCGGCAATACGTGTGGTCAATGACATACTGCGACCAAATCCGGTCAAGATGACATTCGCGCCTTCTTCTTGAGCCAGCCGAGCGATATGAAAAGCGATCGAGCCATCGGTCAATACGCCTGTGACCAAGATGTTCTTTCCAGTAAGTAGTGCCATTAGTGACCCATCCCCATTCCTCCGTCGACAGGGATTAACGCCCCCGTGATGTAGCTAGCCTCTGGTGAGGCAACGAATTGAACTACGTGTGCAATCTCTTCAGGTGAACAAAAACGGCCGAGTGGTATTTGGCCGATATATTTTTCACGAAGGCTCTCGTTGAGAGTCGATGTCATATCTGTCTCAACAAAGCCAGGTGCGATGACGTTGAAGGTAAGTCCGCGTGATCCGTACTCACGAGCGAATGCGCGAGCCATGCCCACGAGCCCGCTCTTGGTCGCCGCGTAGTTCACTTGGCCGGCTGAGCCGAGCATGCCAACGACCGAGCCGATGAATACAACTCGACCGCTGCGCTTTTTCATCATGGCTCCGATAGCTCGCTGAGCTGATCGAAAAGCGCCAGTGAGATTGGTATTCACTACATCCTGAAAATCTTGTTCGCTCATTCGAAGCGAGAGGCCATCTTTGGTGATGCCGGCATTTGCAACCAGGACGTCGACTGGGCCATAGGTGCTTTCAATTTCAGTGAACGCTCGATCGACACTGACCTGATCAGTGACATCCATCTGGACTCCGACGAGTCCTTCTGGAGCGGAGCCCGATCGGTAGGAAACGATCGCTAAATCGCCGGCATGGGCAAAGGCCCGGGCAATTGCGAGCCCGATTCCCCTATTTCCACCTGTGACAAAGACGACCCGTGGTGTGTGAGACATGTGAGCAGGTTAACCGTTACCCATGCGTAGTTAAAAGAGGCGCGTTCAACCCGCAGGTCATACGCTTTATCTATGAGGATCGGAACAAAGAAAAAGCGCGAGGCCAAGCCAATTATGGCCACCTCGACCGCGGTTCACTCGATCACCAACACCACCAACTCGTTGAGCGTGGATCAGCGCCGTCGATCCAGGAATTACCTCATTTCGATGACGATCCGCACGGTCTGCTTCATTACCGCCATCATTGTTCATAACCCATGGCGGCCATATGCAATCGGAGGGGCAATACTTTTGCCTTATATAGCCGTGGTTGTTGCCAATGCGGGTATCGCCGGGCCAAAGGTCTCTAACGCGATGCTCCATGCGCGCCGCAAATCACTCGAGCAGTAAAACCAGGAGCTACTGAAGTACCTGCCGTTGGTACAGCTCGAAATACAATCCTTTAGCATCGACCAACTCTTGGTGTCGACCTCGTTCCACGATCGAACCTTTTTCGAGGACGATGATCTGATCCGCTCCTTGAATTGTAGAAAGTCGATGAGCAATCACAACGCTCGTTCTACCTTGAAGAGCTACCTCTAGGGCCTTTTGAACAAGGGCCTCATTTTCTGAATCTAAATGCGCTGTCGCTTCATCCAGGATGACAATTTTTGGAGACTTTAGCAGGAGTCGTGCAATTGCCAATCGTTGCTTCTCGCCGCCACTCAAACGATGACCGCGCTCTCCCACGATTGTGCCAAAGCCATTGGGAAGTGACTCAATAAAATCCCAGATCTGCGCGGCTTGGCAGGCTGCCTTCATCTCGGATTCGGTTGCATCGGCCTTGGCGTATCGCAAGTTGGCTGCGATGGTGTCGTGGAACATATGGGAATCTTGAGTAACCACACCAATAGAGTCACGCAATGATTCAAGCTGGAAATCTTTGACGTTGATTCCAGAAATCGAAATTGATCCGGCTGTTACATCGTAGAGACGAGGGATGAGCCCAGAGATCGTACTTTTGCCCGCACCTGATGGACCGACGATCGCCGTAAGTGTTCCTGGGGCGACTGTGAAATTTACATCTCGCAAAATTACGCCAGAATCAACGACTTCTTTCTTTGCCACAAGTTCCAGTGAAGCAAGTGAGATCTCTTCTGCTGTCGGATAGGAGAAATCAACGTGTGAAAACTCGATCGCGGGCATCTCATTCCGAACAAGTAAAGCTGCTTTTCCGTCTTGCACCATTGGCTCTAAATCCAGAACCTCAAAGACTCTCTCAAACGAAACAAGCGCGGTCATCACATCAACTCGAACATTCGAGAGTGAAGTGAGCGGCCCATACAAGCGCGCAAGAAGCGTTGTGATCGCCAGCAGCGAGCCCACGGTGATCGCGCCGCTAATCGCAAGGTGTCCCCCAATGCCGTATGCAATAGCTGTTGCCAGAGCCGCGACCGATGTGATCGATAGGAAGAAGATTCGATTGAGCATCGCCACTTCAATGCCAATATCGGCAACTCGTCGAGCTCGCTGCCTGAAGGTGTCGCGTTCCACGTTCCGCTTTCCATAGAGTGCTACCAATAACGCTCCAGAAACATTGAAACGCTCACTCATGGTTGAAGACATCTCGGCATTAATCGTAAATGAGTCGCGCGTGAGATTGGCTATCTTCTGACCCATCCACTTGGTCGGGAAGAGGAAGAGCGGGAGAAGAGCCAGAGCAAGAAGAGTGATCTGCCACGAGAGCGCAAACATCGTGCCTGCAACAAGGCCTAGCGTCAGGATGTTGCTCAGCAGCCCGGAGAGCGTGTCAGTAAATGCATTCTGAGCTCCGATCACATCGGAATTGATGCGCGAGATCAACGCTCCTGTTTGAGTCCGGGTGAAGAAGGCAATTGATTGTCGCTGAATATGCGCGAAAACCTGAGAGCGCATTTCGTAGATCAAGCCTTCACCGATCCGAGAAGAGAACCAGCGACCGATCAAATTTGTCAGAGTGTCAATGATCGCAAGGGCTCCGACCAGAAGTGCTAGTGCCGTAACAACCGCACCCTTGTGCGGAATCACTCCCTTATCGATCAGGGATTTGAGAAGCAACGGTGAGGCGACTGTCAGCAGGGCGTCAATAACTACCGTGACGAGAAAGCACGCTAGGTAAAACTTGAATGGGGCTGCAAACTTCCATATCCGCTTGATGGTGCCAGGACGTAGCTTTGCTTCTTTGACTGCTTGATCGCGAGTGAGGGACCGCAGCGCAGCACGATTGCTGCCCCCGCCGCCTGCAGCGCGCATAGACATCTAAGAGATCTTTCGAATTGAAAAAATATCAGACCGTGAAGCCGATAGCACGGAGCTGTTCGCGACCGTCGTCGGTGATCTTGTTTGGACCCCATGGTGGCATCCAGACCCAGTTGATGTGAACATCACTGGTGATATCGGCCAGAACTGTGCGAGCTTGATCTTCAATGACATCTTGAAGTGGGCAGGCAGCAGATGTAAGAGTCATCTGCAAGACTGCAATATTGCCCTCTTCAACGCTCATGTCGTACACAAGTCCGAGATCAACCACATTGATTCCCAGTTCGGGATCAATCACATCCTTCAGCGCTTCGGTCACTTGATCGATCGTCGCCAATTGCTCACTCATTCTGTTCACCGATTCCTATATCTGCCGTGCCTGAATTGCTGCATCTTTAAAAGCCATCCAACCGAGAAGTGCGCATTTCACACGAGCTGGGAACTTTGAAACGCCAGCCAACGCTACTGCATCTTCCAAAACTTCTTCATCGCCAGAAATGCTGCCCTTACTCTGCATCAACTCTGAGAATTGATCAAAGATTGACAGAGCCTCATCAAAGGACTTTCCCGAAACCAAATCACTCATGATCGAGGAACTAGCTTGCGAAATTGAACAGCCAACTCCATCCCACACTAGTTGATCCACTATTCCGTTATTTATTTCAAGTGAAAGGGTAATCTCATCGCCACAGCTTGGATTAACGTGATGGACCTGAACCTTGCCTTCAGGCAGCCCCTTGTGATGGGGGTTCTTATAGTGATCCAAGATCACTTCCTGGTAGAGAGAATCGAGTTCCATTTATCGCTTCCTAAAGTAATCTCGAGCGGCTACAACTGACTCCAACAAAACATCAACATCAGCCATATCGTTATACAGGTAGAACGATGCGCGGGTTGTTCCACTCACGCCAAGCTTTCGGATCAAAGGCCACGCGCAGTGATGACCAGTGCGTACCGCAACCCCGTATTGATCCATCACTTGTCCAACATCGTGTGGATGAACCTCATCGATAGTAAAGCTGATAACTCCCCCACGATTCTCAATTCCTTGGGGACCCAGGATGCGAACGCCATCAATCTCACGAAGACCACTGAGCGCCTGCTGTGTGAGGGCAAGTTCCCATTGATGGATGCGCTCTAAACCGACAGCGCTCAGATACTTCAGGCCCTCGGCCATTCCGACTGCTTGTGCCATATTCGGAACACCTGCTTCAAATCGCTTTGGCGGATGCGCCCATGTCGCAGACGTCATGGTCACGCTTTCAATCATCGAACCGCCGAAGAGCATTGGTTGAAGTTGATCGAGAAGCTCATGGCGGCCCCAGAGCACTCCGACTCCAGTTGGACCAAGCGCCTTATGTCCAGAGAATGCTAAGAAATCTACGCCAAGTTCTTGCGGCTTCACTGGCATATGAGGCACAGATTGACAGGCATCGAGAACGACTAGTGCACCTACGGCGTGCGCGGCTGCGATAATCGGAGCTAGTTCGGGAATCGAACCAAGAACATTTGACTGATGTGTAATGGCAACGACCTTGCACTTCTCGGTGATGATCTCTGAGATCGTCGAGAGATCGAGCGAGCCATCGAGTTGAGCGTTAAACCACTTGAGCGTCGCACCTGTTCGCTTGGCTAACTCTTGCCACGGGATAAGGTTTGCATGGTGCTCTAACTCGGAGAGAACAATTTCATCCCCTGCTTTAACGCTGATACCACTTGCTGGGTTGCCCAACGCATACGCAAGCAGATTAATGCTCTCGGTCGCACTCTTGGTGAAAACTATTTCGTCGGCAGAAACTGCGAGGAACTGGGCAACTACTTCGCGAGCACCATCGAATGCTTCACTCGCTCGTTCGGCCAAGAGGTAGCTGCCGCGATTGACGGCAGCATTGCTCGTGAAATAGAACTCTGCTTCGGCATCTAGTACCGCGCGAGGTTTCTGTGACGTGGCACCGCTGTCGAGGAAAACTAACCGTTTTCCGCCACGCATAGCTTGATCAAAGATCGGAAAATCCGCCTTGATTCTTGCTACATCGAAAGGTGCCTGAAGAGTCATGAGAGTGTTATGCGCCTACGTATTCTGCGTAGCCATTTTCCTCAAGCTTGGTAGCAAGCTCCGGACCGCCTTCTTCAACAATGCGACCGCCAGCGAAGACGTGCACAAAGTCAGGTTGGATATAACGCAAGATGCGGGTGTAGTGCGTGATCAACATAATGCCGAGATTCGCATTCTCTTTCACGCGATTAACGCCCTCAGAGACGATGCGTAGCGCGTCGACATCAAGGCCAGAATCAGTCTCGTCCAAGATTGCGATCTTAGGCTTGAGCAGTTCCATCTGCAAAATCTCGTGACGCTTCTTTTCGCCGCCAGAAAATCCCTCGTTGACGTTACGTTCTGCGAACGCTGGATCCATGCTGAGCTCTGACATAGCGGTCTTTACCTCTCCGACCCAGGTACGAACCTTAGGCGCCTCGCCGCGAATGGCGGTCACAGCAGTACGAAGGAAATTAGAGACAGATACCCCTGGTACCTCTACTGGGTATTGCATCGCAAGGAAGAGCCCGGCCTTTGCCCGCTCGTCGACACTCATCTCGAGTACATCGGCGCCATCGAGGGTGACGCTGCCACCAGTGATTGTGTACTTAGGGTGTCCTGCGATCGAATAAGCCAACGTAGATTTTCCGGAACCGTTAGGACCCATGATTGCGTGAGTTTCACCGCTATTGATGGTGAGGTTCACGCCCTTGAGAATCTCTTTGCTTCCCTCTTCGGTAATGACGCTGACGTGTAGGTCTTTGATGATCAATGTGCTCATTTACTCTGCGCTCTCTTCTGTCTTTTCGGAGATTACGATTGAATCGCCATTACGGATTACGGAAAATGTTTCTAGTGGAGCAACTGCTGGTGGAGTTAAAGCTGCACCGGTACGTAAATCAAATTCAGCGCCGTGTAACCAGCACTCGATTGCAAAGCCAGAGATTTCGCCATCCGAGAGCGCTGCATCCGCGTGAGAGCAGAGATCTGAAACTGCGAAAACCTCTTCCCCAATTCTCGCGACGCAGACTTTCTTGCCGGCTAGTTCCACTTGGCGAGGTTTGCCTTCTTGCAGGGAGCTAAATGAGAGTTCCATTAGTTGCGCACCTTCGCTAACTCGGCATCGATTCGATTCATGATCCGTTCTTCGATCTCTTCCATATGCAACTTGGCCACAATTTCGGCGAAGAAGCCACGGATGACCAGGCGACGAGCTTCTTCAGCAGGAATGCCGCGAGACTCTAAGTAGAACAACTGCTCATCATCAAATCGACCGGTTGTGCTCGCGTGACCTGCTCCAACGATTTCACCCGTTTCGATTTCAAGATTTGGGACGGAATCTGCTCGCGCACCAGGAGTCAACAGGAGATTGCGATTGAGTTCGTAAGTGTCGGTGCCAGTTGCAGCAGAACGAATGAAAACATCGCCGATCCACACCGTGCGGGCATGATTTCCGGCAAGTGCGCCCTTGTAGTTGACGCGAGATTTTGCCAATGGGACTCCATGCTCGACATGAACTCGATGTTCAAGATGTTGGCCATCAGTCGCGAAATAAAGGCCATCAAGCTCGGCGCTTGCACCAGGTCCGGTGTATTCCACAGTAGGAAGCAAGCGAACAAGAGATCCGCCGATGGTGATAATCCGCGAGATAAATGTTGCGTCCTTTGCGACGATCGCATGCTGGCGGGCTGCGTGGACTGCTCCACTCTCCCACTCTTGTAACGAGATAAGAGTCAATGTGGCGCCATCTTCAAGGATGACTTCGATGTCCTCGGCCAAAATTCCAGCACCAGAGTTAGAGATCACGACTGTTGCATGTGAGTGACGACCAGCCATAATCACAACGCGCGATGCCACCGGCGCCGAACCTAGCCCGACGCGATGAAGCATGATCGGAGCAGTAACTTCTACCTCTGGATTGATAGTGAGAACAGCAACATCTTTTGCTGCTTCAATGGCGCGAATCGAAATCTGGTCTTCACTCGCCGAGCGAACAGCACATGACTCAGAGCTTCGTTGTTCGAAGGTGACTCCAGCAGGCAAATCTCTGGCTTCAAGAGTCTGAACTGAGACCAGATTAACTGAAGGATCCAGCAAGCCCGCCATGCGATCGAGCGGAGTGAAGCGCCATGCTTCTTCCCGACCCGTCGGTGTCAGATAATTTGTTGTTGGAAGTGACATTAACCGACTGCTCCTTCCATCTGAAGTTCGATCAAGCGATTGAGCTCAAGGGCATATTCCATTGGCAACTCACGCGCGATTGGCTCAATAAAGCCACGGACAATCATGGCCATCGCTTCATCTTCGCTGAGACCACGTGACATCAAGTAGAAGAGTTGATCGTCGCTGATCTTTGAAACTGTCGCCTCATGACCCATCGAGACATCGTCTTCACGAATATCAACATATGGATAGGTGTCAGAACGTGAAATAGTGTCGACAAGCAGAGCATCGCATTTAACAGTTGATTTAGAGTGATGCGCGCCAGCTTGAACTTGAATTAGACCGCGATAGGAAGTTCTTCCACCACCTCTAGCAACCGACTTAGAGATAATCGTGGACGAAGTGTGTGGCGCAGCGTGAACCATCTTGGCACCAGCATCTTGATGCTGACCTTCCCCGGCAAATGCGATCGACAACGTTTCACCCTTTGCATGCTCTCCCATGAGGAAGACAGCTGGATATTTCATGGTGACCTTTGAACCGATGTTGCCATCAATCCATTCCATGGTTGCGCCTTCTGCGCAGGTTGCACGCTTAGTAACCAAGTTGTAGACGTTGTTCGACCAGTTTTGAATCGTGGTGTAACGAACCCGCGCATTCTTTTTAACAATAATTTCAACAACCGCAGAGTGAAGTGAATCTGATGAGTAGATAGGGGCGGTGCAACCTTCTACATAGTGAACATAGGAACCTTCATCAGCAATGATGAGAGTGCGTTCGAATTGACCCATGTTTTCGGTGTTAATACGGAAATATGCCTGAAGTGGAATATCAACGTGGACGCCTTTAGGTACATAGATGAACGATCCGCCGGACCACACAGAGGTATTCAGTGCAGCAAACTTATTATCCCCAACTGGAATGACAGTTCCGAAATATTCTTTGAAGAGTTCTTCGTGCTCACGCAAGCCGGTATCGGTATCAACGAAAATGACGCCAAGCTTCTCGAGATCCTCGCGAATGGAGTGATAGACAACCTCAGATTCATACTGAGCCGCTACACCAGCAACTAGGCGATTCTTTTCGGCATCAGGAATTCCCAAGCGATCGTAGGTATTGCGAATATCTTCTGGTAGATCTTCCCAAGACGATGCTTGCTTTTCGGTTGAGCGAACAAAGTATTTGATGGTGTCGAAGAAGATGCCCGAGAGATCGCTACCCCAGTTTGGCATTGGCTTCTTCTCGAATAACTTAAGGCCCTTCAGGCGAAGGTCGAGCATCCATGCTGGCTCGCTCTTCTTCGCTGAGATGTCGCGAACTACATCCTCGTCGAGACCGCGCTTAACGTTGGAGCCGGCATCATCCTTATCAGACCATCCGTATTCGTAATTTCCGATGCCATCGAGTTCTGGATGTAAGGCGGTATCGCTCAGTGTTGTATCACTCATGGTCTGACTCCATCTTTTACGTGGTGGGCTTGCGTGGTTGGAATGTATGTGGTGCAGACGCCATCACCTCGTGCAATTGTTGCAAGGCGTTGTACATGGCTTCCTAAAATTTGTGAAAAAGCTTCGGTCTCGCGTTCGCAGAGCTCGCTAAATTGTGAAGCGACGTGAGCAATCGGACAATGATGCTGACAGAGTTCAACGCCGATAGCGGTCGACTTGATTGAGGATGCATAACCTTGAGTCGTGAGAAATTGCGAGAGATTTTCAATCGAGCGAGAAATACTCTGTCCAGCTGCACGTGATGAAGAAGTTTTCGCGGTTGCCAATCGAACGATCTCAGCGGCTCGATGAGTTGCGAACTCATTGACGAGATCACTTCCTGGAACTTGGGCCATAAATCGAAGTGCGGAAACAGCCAAATCATCGTACGAATGTTCAAATTGTGATCGACCTGAATCTGTCAGGACAAAAACTTTCGACGGACGTCCGCGCCCGCGCGTCTTTTTAGAGGATTGATACGGCTCTTTGGCTTCGAGAATTCCCGCTTCAAGGAGTAGATCGAGATGGCGACGGATGCCTGCAGGGGTCAGG
>Ga0007852_1000192_pt1 | contig 20535 bp, 21 predicted proteins | sample CryBogCBH28Sep08_FD_71227 | JGI IMG/M metagenome (GOLD analysis project Ga0007852, IMG submission 71227) | Freshwater microbial communities from Crystal Bog, Wisconsin, USA - CBH28Sep08 | ecosystem: Environmental > Aquatic > Freshwater > Lake | place: Crystal Bog, Wisconsin, USA | collected...
TAAGTAAAATATCCTTCTTCTGGATTTAAAAAATTCATACCTTCAATACCTCGGTCAAATCCTTTTGGAATTCGATCGGTTGGAACAAATTCTTCTAACCGTTGTTTTGCAATATATGTACTATAAAAACTAGAGATTGCTGGCAAATATACGGCCGAATCACCAACACCTTGTGTTAAATCTACTGGTGGTTTACTTTTCATGTTTTTCCTTATTTGTTTGATGTCCAAAAATATACTAAGTTGCCACAATCCCAAATTCTAAAATATCCATTTAATGTCATATTTTCATATTCAGTGAGTGTACTATCAAATGTCTGTAATTTACTTTTGAGCAAATGTTTTTGAAACTGATTTCTTGAAAGAAGTGTTAAATTTAAATCATTTATTTTAAAATATTTGTAATTAGGTGATGCCTCATGTAAAAATGTAAATCCAGATAATTCGTATAGATTATGATTTAAATTTGCAGTCCATCTTCTATCTGCATATGATATTATAGAATCAATTTTATTTCTATTTGCAATAAATTTTAATATTTTACTTAACCCGCCAACTACTGTATGATTCAATTTATTACAATATCTTAATAGTTCTAATTGATATGCTTTATTATAACGCGAAGCGCCAAAGGTTGCAATTGAAATTAATTCATTTTTATAAAATAATCCTATTTTATATCGTGCAGATACATATCCTTGTAAATGATTTGCAATTAAAAATTCTTCTGCTTGTTTATTATCAACATCTTTTATAATACATTGTCTTGCAAATATTCTAGTTGATTTATTAAATCTATGCCGTAATTTTGATTTAATGATTTCTTGCTTAGTTAAATCATTCCATTCAGTGTCATAAATTTGTAATAGTTGAATTGTTTGATCTTCACATTTTTTTGTTTTGTTGAGATGATAATGACTATCTTTTCCTCTTTCTTCTGAATGCCAAAATACTCCATTAACCTCAATTCCTAACTGTTGTTTTGGAAAATATATATCTATTTCTTTTGGATACAAAATTGATCTATCATTAAATATTATTTCATCGGTTGTTAATGTTTTAACAAATTCTCTTATATTTTGTTCAACTAGTGAAACAGAATGACGAATTACATCAATGCCATTATTTGCCATAAATGTTAAGATTGGAGTTGCAGAAACTCCTAATTCATCTGCAATTTGTTGACATGATTTCTTCTGAACAAAATGTTGATCTTTTAACCATTCTAAATCTTTCATTAAACGAATTGATTCTTTTGAAATATGTAACTGTTTATTCGAATCAACACCTAATATCTTAAGACAAGTAGCGCGACGTTTGCTAAGTATTTCTTCTTTTGAATCAGCATATCTAAGAATTGCAGCATTGCTGATCTTTTTAATTACTTCTTTGTTTTTTGATGGGTTATCAACCCCAAATTTATCAGTATACGTTTGTTTTAATTTTTTTTGAACTTCTTTATCACTAAATGGATTTTCATATCCATGCCGTTCTAAATTTGTTTCTTTGATTTTATCTCGTATTTCTACCAACTCCATTGGATGAGCAACTCCAAACTTTTGTAAATTTGTTTGTCGTTTTTTTTCTAAAATTGCAGGATCAGCACCCATACATTTGTTTGAGCACCAATCCCACCATTTATTTGTTGACTTAATAAATCTAACAACAGGTGCACCGCAAGTTTTACATAATGATATTGACATATTGAGATCCTTTTTCATTATTTATTAAACCCGCCAGTGTCACCTTATATTACTGTTAGTAGTAAAAGAATAATTATGCTTGAGCTGGAATAATATATTTGTAAGTTGCCAAACCACTTCCTAAGGTAATTTGCATTGCACCATCATTACTAATACTTAATGTTGTATTATTTGCATCGGCAATTTTTAAAATACTTAATACTCGATTTACTGGCCATGTTAAAGATTTATTCAACTTTCCAATGACATTTGAAGCAAATACAAATTCTCCACCATGTGTTGATTGATCACCAAATATAAATTTTAAATCACCGTTTTCAACTTTTGTTAAGAATGTTAAATGTTCGCTATTTGCACTGGCTTGGAAATTAAATCGTTGAATAGCCGAAATTGTTGGATTAACTTCAACATGCCAATTAACCCCTCTAAAAGTTAGAGTTTTAAGTTTTTCAGTTATAATTTTATTGCTCATAAACTGATAATTATTTTTAAAATCACCAGCTTCGTTTTCAAAATTTATTCCTACCGGAATTGTTTCACCATCTCGGTCACCGGTAACAATTTCAAGTTTTGCATTTTCTTTGTAAATAGGACAATCTAAATGAATTTTTAATTTGTTAAGTTGTGGCATACCAAAAACTCCTTTCATTTCTGGTACAGGATTTGTTACTTCGCCATACATTACAACAGTACGGTCATCTGCCATGCTATCAACTAATGTTGATTCATCTGTTCCTGTAATTTTTACAGTATCTAAAAAGCCTAAGTTATGTGTATGTGATACGATGTCTTTTAGTAAATTTATCATTATTTTTCCTTTTAATTAATAGTGGTATTTTATAATATATTGTTGATAAAGTCAACTGTTTTTAATCAAACGAAAACAATGAACTAAATGTATTATTTTGTGTTGTTGACGCTAAATCCCATGAAAGCACACCGATTAAGTTATCAAGTTTGTTATTAATAATTGTGGTTTCCATTTCTGCATGTTCAAATGGTAATTCTTGAAACCATTTAGGTAAGCGCAATTCGTCTACTGGATATGCTACCGAAGTATACCCTAATGGATTTTGTTTTAGTTTACAAACAATAACTTTCATACCATCAACAATTTGTTGACTATATTTGTCACCATTCATTCGTTTTAACGTATTCCAATTAATACTTGCACGAACATGTCCTGGCATATTTGCCTTACCGAATTTTGCCTCTTTTGCCTCATACGAGGTAATATTGTTGGCACGTTTAGGACTACCTTTTTCCCAACCAGGACGAGCTTTAAATTTGGTTCTAAATTCTCCAATTTGATCAAGAATTATTTGTTCTTCTGCACCATTTAGTACATCAGATAAGATTTCTTCTAAAAACTTTTGCATAAATTCAGGAGTATCCGATCGTTTAAGATCTAATCCCATTGCTTTAATTTTTCCCGGTTTACCATCTAGATCTTGTCGTTTTCCATCTTTATCATAATATAAAACAGCATATCTTTTCTTAGTAATAAACAAACCTTTAATTGCAACAATTTCTCGTCCTGCTTTAATAACCTCACCACGTGTTTTTGGTACATGAAAATCTTGTAACATAAATTTTGGAAATGTTGCGTTAACTTCATCAGAAATCTGATCGTAAAGTTGAACAACAGTATCTTTATTCCATGGAATAAGTCCTTTTTGTATGTCATGTCTTAATACTGGCCATGCACTAAAATAAACAGAATTATGAAGTAACATATTATTTCCAAAAAACCAAGGATTATCTTCATTCTTCATTCCAATATCATATACATATTCATCTTCTGCTTTTCTTATTTTTCTAACAGATTTAACTGGTGCGCGATGCAGTGATATAGATGTTGACTTTATTTTTGAGATGTTATCCCGAATATACGTTAATGCATTTATTTGTTCTTTGGTGTTTGTTGAATTAATTAATGTTTTAAAGGGTGTTGCTAATGTATTTAGAGATTTATTCATAATGTTTCCTTATTAAGTGGTTAATTGCATTTCAAAAACTAAATGTCCGCAATCCCAAATTCTTCGATATTTGTTAATATACATATTCTCTATTTCAGTAAGATCGTGGTTGTAATTTATTAATAAGTTAGCAAGGTTTCTTTTTTGAAAATGAGAACGATGCCATACTTTCTTACAATCTGTATAATAATAACACGGATCAGTAACATGGGTTAATGTGAAATTACATTGGTTATATACATTTCCTTTGCTCCATCTGCGATTTGCATATGAAATTAAAATTCCGGTATGTGTTTTTTTAAATTCATTAATGATTTTACTAAATCCGCCAACCACTGATGTGTTTATTATTGATGCAAATCGTATTAATTCAAAACAGTTATCAAGATTTTTTCTGTATCTAGATTTTCCAAATGTTGCAACTGATACAATTTCATGTTGATAAACTAACCCAATATGTATTGATCCGGATGCATACCCTTGTAAATGATTCTGTTCAAAGAATTCTTTACTTTCTTTTCCAGATAATAAAATAATTGTACACTGTCTAGCAAATATACTTTGAGATGCTTTTTTTAAATGGTAACGTATTGTAGATTTCCATATTTCTTGTTTTATGAGGTCTTTCCATTCTAAATCTAAAATATGCAATAATTGTATTCCATTTTCTTCGCATACTGTTGTTTTATTTAGATGCTGTTTTGATTTAGCAAAATCGGTCTCTTTTGAAGATGACGAATGCCAATAAATTCCGTTATATTCTATTGCTAAATTATACATTGGCAAATATATATCAATTTCAAACCCTAAATCTCTCCAAGAATGTGTTATTTCATCTACACCAAGTTCTTTTAAAAAATTAATAATTTCGTATTCCGCAGCTGATTTATTTGTGGTAAATTGGATCCCACATTGTTTACATCCGTTACCTGCCAAATGATAATACGCAACTTGTGAGAATTTACCATGTTTTTGACATATTATATCAATGGTGTTGCGAGCTGAATTGTATATAGTTTGACTATAATCATATGTTAACCCGTGAATTTTTTGTGCTTTTAAAATAAATTCAGAAGTTGTTAACATTAATTTATTAGCAGATTTTGTAAGCCCGCATTTCTTACATCCATGTCCACGCATGTGTACACCTGCTACTTGTAAAAACGGCCCATGTATTGGACACACAATTTCTATTAAACTTTTAATATTAGTAAACTTACTATTATTATATGTATAATAATTATCGTGTTCTTTTATGCTTCGTGCAGTCCACTCTTCAAAAGTAATACGTGGAAGAATTGTATCACCATAGCATTTTTGACACTGCATACCTTTAATAAAATTTCTTGCTAATTGTTGAAATACTCCGTGTTTCTGACATTTTACTTCAATATACTGTGTACTGCTTAAAAATTTTGGAATATTTATAAATTCATAATTATAAATGTTATGTTTTTTTAATGTTTCTAAAGAAATGATATTATTTGTATTAATGTGTAAGTTACACCGATATTTTACATTTTCGGAATTTCTAAATTTAGAAATTATTGTTAATTGAGAATTACAAATTTCACAAACTGGATTATCTTGATGGTCTAAAAATAAACAAATTGCAGCCTGTACATCAAATATATTTTGTCGACCACCATATTTTTTTAGTATCTTATTATATAATCTCGGATATTTTTTTTTAAATGAGGATACCGTTAACCCTCGAATTATAAGCGAATTGGACATACTGTATTTATATTAATCTTTTTGACTAATTGAAATTAATATATCTGTTTCTCGAATATCTGCTGGTTTACTTTCTATTAGCATACCATTTCGTTCGATCATTATAGAATGATCTTCGGTTACTATAACAATATTTCCTAACTCATCTTTAATTTCGTATAAATCTTTTGATACTTTATGTCGATATATATAATTTATATGTCCAAAATATGGTTCATTGCACATTGGATCAAAACTCATAACCATTAGATTATCATCAGTTGCATATTCTTTCTCCCCGTCATTCCAAAATTCATTAGAATTTTTAAATAATTCCTCTATTGATAATGAACCTTTACTAGTGTTGATTATTGTATCATGCAACACACTATCGGTATCACCATATATGATACTTTTTCCAATATAATCATATTCACCCGCAACAAATTCATTTACTTTTGCGGCCATATGACGAGCAATACGCCTACCAGTAAGTGTTGTTGATTGACCAATACGTTTGTCAAAGAATCTACACCCGGCGTTTAGAATTGCCCCATATAAACTATTAAGCAAAATCTTTTTAACCAACTGCCGTTTATCCCAGTATTCTTCTTCAATTTTATTTCCTGCTTTAATTGCTTCTTTGAGTTTCTTCTGCATTTCTTGACGTTCTTGATACCACCGTTTCAATAAACCTGGAATGATACCTTCTTTCTCATATGTAAAGATTGTTCCGTTTGCACTTAAGATCCAAGGTTGGTTGCTATCAAAAATCATTTCATATATTTGAGCGCCACTTAATATATCAGTTGACCCATTTTCCCAATCAATGATAATATCGTGTGAAATATCTTTTGACATAACAAATTCATATTCGTTACTGCCAAACTTTCCTTCCCAAGCAAGAGCAAATTTACCACCATTTTTTGCCATTTTGGCTTCAATTTCTGCGGTGGTATAATCTTGACGTAGTTGACCAATAATTGTCTCTGGCCCCATATTTAATGCACGAATAGCACTAGGATATAGTGAGTTTATATCCATTGATCCTACCCAATCATGTAACCCTTTTTTTGGAAATGCAACATACGCACCTGCGGCTCGATTATCTGCAGAGTCGTCTTTCCTTGGCCGACCTGGAACAATTAATCCTTTTGAATGTGATTCATTGATAATTGCTTGTTCTGTTACTGCTACAGCACCCATGGTTGTTGCAATTAAAACTGCATTTTCATGTGCAATTGTATTGGCAAGATCAATAAATTTAAGTTTCTTATCAAGTTTATCAAGAAGTGCAGTATCTTGTCTATTATATAAAATAAATGTTCGAAAATCATTATTATATAATTGATCAAGAGTACCTTCGTACACTGTTTTGGTTTCACCTACTTCTAATTCGCCAATAGCATCTAATCGATATGTATGTCTTTCTTCATATGTATACTTTCGATATAATTCAAGTGAATCTAAATGAACACGTCCGACCAAATCGTATGTAATAGCAGATTTGCCATATTTTTCGTATTCTCGTTTCTTTGGTAATTGGTCAAACAAACAAAATCGTCTGGTATCTTCTTTACTTAACACCTTAATAACACGATTAACAGTATACGGCATATCAAAGCCTTCACTATTCCACCCACTTAATACATCGGCATCTTCAATTAAAGTTAAAAATGTATCTAACATTTCTGCTTCAGTTTCATATAAAATTGTATTTGGAATATCTTTGATTAATTCTTGTGCTTGACTCATGGTAAGAGTTTTAGGAGGAACAGCTAAACACACCAACATATCTAACCATTGTAAATGTACTGCAATTGCAGTAATTGGCATAAATGCATCATCTGGTGATGCGTACCCACGTTCTGGATCAAAGTCAACTTCGATGTCCCAGAAAGCAACATTAAGTTTTGGTGCCTCAATATTTAAATAATTTTCTTCTAAGCATCTAAATACTGGATTGATATCAGATTCAAATAATTTGCGAGAACCATGAATCTTTTGTTCTTTAATGTGGTCTTTCCAATTACTAGAAACAACTTTACTTAATGAATCTCCGTAAATGCTTTTATACTTTCCTTTTTGATCAGGATAATAAAACATATACTTAGCTGGAAAGTTTTGGAATATTCTTCCTTTTTTTGGATCTCGTTCAACAACTGAAACGATATCTTTTTCTTTATCCCATCTTGCATCTACATAACTCATTTTTTCCTTGTGATTTATGGCTCACAGACCTTCTAAGATGCGATTTATGGCTCGCCGGACCTTCTATATATTATTTTTAATGCTAGGCAATCTGCCTATATGGTTATTCGTGATCGTCGTTACGAATAGCGTGACCGCTAATATCAAGAATTGTTTCTAATTCATCAAATTCATTGAATACGCGATCCCAATCGCCTTTTAATGCAATTTTAATTGCTTTTCTGATATTGCTTGGTTTGACTTCAAGTTCTTCTGCAATTGCTTTTATGGTATCATTGAGTCCTTCGGTTAAGTCTTTAACTTCTTGCTGAACTGTAACACCTTCTGAAATCAGTTGACGGATTTTGGCTTGTTCTGGAGCACCAAATACTTTTGACATTTTTATTTTTCCTGCGGGTTGTTTAACAAGGTATCAGTATAACATATTACTAATACCTTGTCAAGTGGGTTATAGATATTTTTTGAGTTCGTTTTTAAATTTTCTTTCTAATAATTCAACGTATGTACGTTCGTATTCAACTAATTTATCTGCTAGTGCATTTAGTGTACATTTTCCTTCCTTAACTGGTAAAGGATAAGCAAAATCTTGTCCTTTCCAATTTTCATCTACATCACTATTGTCTATTTTTTGAATATTTCCTATTTCGTGCTGACTTATAATATAATCACCTGCAGAAACAATCATAGCTTTTGCCTGACTAACCTTTTCTTCAACCCATTCTGGTAAATTTTCATCACTAATCATATGATCATCAAGTGCCTTACACATACGAATAATTGTGTGTAAATTGCCCTTGACCATACCTACTTCGTCGGAGTATTCGCCCTGGTCAATATCTTTACTTTCGTTCGCATGTTTAAAATATTGTACTTCTCGTTCACGGTTTTTGGCACCTGCTCTTGTAGGATATTTGCCTAAATTTTTTCCAGTTTTGTTAGATTCAAGTTCATATCCGCCTTTAACTTTAACAATATGTTCATCTAACCCATATAAACCTAACCGTTTCTTTTCAGTTGCAATACGTTGTTTAATATTTTCTTTATCAACATTTGGATTAGGGTCATTTAATTCATTCTGTAATCGTTTTATTGCAGCTTTTATTGCGTCTACATCTTTTTTATCTTGAGCAGATAATCCCTCGCTTAATTTTTCTGCAAGTAATGCTTCGAGATTTTCAAAATAATCTTTGTTCTTATGTTTGATATCACCTTTTTTTGCAGCTTTTTTTTGATCTTTATGAGCACCTGCAGCACTTTTAGTTGTTGCACTTGCATTTTTAGCGACCCAATTTCGTTCTGTTGGTTGTTCAAGTTTTTGTTTATTCATCGTTTTATCACCTTTGATTTCTTTTTCTTTACTTTTGGTGCACCAACTGTACCACCAAATAGCCATCCGCCGCCTTGTGCAGGAGATGAAGCAATACTTCCAACACCGGTTCCGCCAGCACTTACTGATTCTTTAGTTATGGTACTATTGTTTAATAAATCTGATATTTTCATTTCTTTCTTTTCTTTTCTTTTGAGGTATCAGCAGATTTATTCCATTGTGCAACAGGACTCACTACATTTGTATTACTAAGTTCTGTACTTCTATTTGATCCAACTTTAACAATCGGGCCAGCACCAACCATTTTTGCTGCTGCATTAATAATTTCTATTTCAGCACTTGTATATGTTGAGAGTAATGGATCACCAGAAAAAGCGCCAACTGCTTTTGTTGGATAATCCGGAGCACCTGCCATTGCAAGTCCAAATCGATATTGTAAATATGAACTACCGTTTGATTTGTTCATACTAATACCGGGCATACTGATTGCGCCAGCAAATGCATTTACTTGATCTTGAGGCAGCTCGTCTGGTTGTGCCGGTATATCGTTTTCTACTATAAATTCTTTTGCTCTCATATTTTCCTATGATCTTCCAAACCATAATTGGAACCATTCCTCGGTTCCGGGTTTGATATTCTGTTCTTTCATTTTAATAGACTTTTCTGTACCAGTAAGGCAACTATTACTTCTATTTATTTTGTTGTTATGTGCATTTATCATACGATATTCTTGTAGACGTGCTTCTGAACCTAACCCGCCTAAATAACTTGCAATTTTTAATTCTTGCACTGGATCATCCGGAGCCAAGTAGGTATCATCTTCGCTACTTTGATCTAAGTTTTTTGATGTTATATAATATTGTTTCATTTAGATTCAAGCAACCTAATTAATTGACTTATTTGCAATTCCCATCCTTCACCTACCTTAACACAGTTATTAACACGAGTATTGCCTTTTATCTTAGTACCTTGTTTTTTATAACCGTCCCAACATTTAGGATCTAGTCGAGTATCTTCGATGGTATGTTCTTCGCCTACTAATAAACCTGTTAATGGTGCTTTTTGAGATTTTTTTGGTTCACCTCTTGCCAAACCTTTACCGCCTATTGGATTTTTCTTTGAACCTACAAATGCATTTTTTGATAACATTTTCTCATCAACCTTATAATTGCTCATTCCAACCCCTGCCATGCGATCCTGGTGTTCAATTGTAATTTCTGCTATTGCTTGATTAAATTTTTCAATTTTCTGTTCTGAGCCAGGTACATATTTTAAAAATAAATCTTCAATCTTAGTATCATTTTCTTTTGATAATTTATCAATAGAATGGCCTGTTACTCTTGCAATTTGTTTTATCATAAACCGTTTTAACGGAGTATCAATTGGGTCAAATCCCTCAACTGCTGGTTCGTTAACTTGGTTTGTTTGTTGAGCCATTTTTGGTTCATCTTTAATACCCAATCCGTCACGCACTGCTTGATATAATGTTCTTCCATTAACTTCAATATTTCCATTTACACCAGTAGCTTGATTGAACCCTTTTTCGTTTTCGTCTGTAGCATATTTGCGAGCAAGGGTTCCGCTAACTCCGGATATACCTGTAGCATCAGGATCACGCTCTCCGCTACTTACAAATGTTAGATTAACATGATCTCGTCCTTGTGAACCGCGAGCATTATCTGTTGTACGAATAGGGCCACTATTCCAACTGTTCAATAGTTTTTCTAAACTTCCTTGTCCTGTTCCTAACCGATCGCTACCTGCAATAAATGCTATATTGCGAAAACCTTTATCATACAAATAGTTTGCACCAAATATTGGATTCTGTACAGGTTCAGTAACAATGTATTTTGCAAATTGTGGATATATTTTTTTAATAAATGCTATTTTAGTATTTACATCTAATGGATCATCTGGACCTTGTGAACTACTTACAAATATAAAACTATTTGTTCCGCCGGTTTCAATAGTTTTAGCCATAACCTCTTTGTGTCCAATAGTAGGCGGATTCATACGCCCAAAACAAAATGCACCAAGAGGCATTTCTTCTTTAGATTTACGTTCTTCGTCTGATACTGTAAATTTAGCAAAGTTTGCAGCAGAAAACCCTAATCTATCAATAATTTTTAATTTGCCTTTGCCTGCGCCAAATACATATCCTTCATGACTTTCTGCACCATTGATGAATGCACGAATTTCACTACCTTGTTGTTGTGTATCAATTTGTTGTTTAACATGAATTTTAAGATCAGTTACTGCTGCCCACATACTCCAAATACCTAATAACCCTGGAGCGCCACCATCTGGTTGATATAGCCAACCGTCTTGGTTGTTGCCTAATAGTTTTTTTGCAGCAGGTGCGCTTAACCGACCTTTTAAAAATCCTATAAATCTTGGAACAATATCAGACTTAATATCACCTTGATCAAGCATACTAGTGATAAAAGGTCCCATTGCGGTAATAACCATCTTAGCTTTCATTGCTGTTAGATCATTCATAAACTTATCTACAACATCTTTATGTTGTTGAATAATGCTTTCTGTTTCCTTTAATAGTTGAGGATTAACTGTTACGGTTGGTTTATCGGTCATTTCCCCAGTTAAAAATACAATACCGCCATCTGAAGGTAATCCTTGTAGACCTTTTAATGGAATATCATTTGCACCTAACCCATTGATCATTGTATGAACTGCAATTCCGCCTGCACTTTTAGCAATTTTATGTCCAAGTGGACTATCAACTTTAACTTGATATTCTACAGTATTTGGTTTAAATGAAAAAAATCCATTGTTGGTGTCTGGTGTACCGGACCACATTAGATCTCCCATCCAATATTTGTCTGTTACCTTAGGAACCATTTGCGCCAATAATGGACGAAGAATATCTTCTTTTTCCCATAAGTCACTACGATTCGCATCGCGTTGTTTATCATATTCGCGTATAGTCATCCAATCTAACTTACCTTTGGCAATCTTGTCATACATATGCTTATCAGTAAATACCAATTGTCCACTAGCATCACGCCCAAATATAACAGCAGGAAATCCGTCCCATTTAATACTAACTGTGGTAGTATCTTTACCTAATCCTGCTAATTCCTTAACGACATGTTCAGCTCCGGCTGCACCATTACTAATAATAAGATCTTCTGGATGATCAATTGATTCTACAATAACCTTAGGTTGTTGTTTGTTAAAAAATTCTAATAATTTCATGATAACAGGTCCATTAATCTGCGTAATTGTTCTTTACTTCCTTCAGCAACAGGTGACTGAGGAAAGAACTGTGCTACTTCCTTATATTTTTCTGGAGCAAACTTCTGTAATGCTGCTTTTAACCCACTAATACTTGATATATCGCGACCTGTTACACCAGGTGCTACCATAAGTCTAGCAATTTTATCTTTTTCTGTCCATGGGTAAATTACATTACCTGTTTCCCTATCAACTACGCCACGATCTGGACTTAATTGTAATGCACTAATATTCTTGCCTGTTTTAGGATCTATGCCTAAACTAGTTTTTCCATTTAAAGGATTTGGTGTCATGCGAATTAGGTCTGGCCATATATTATCCCATAATTGCCCGCCTTTCATTCCTATATCTTTACTGTAATCTAATTGATGGCCGGAAATTACTGTATCAGCATCTTTTTTTACAATTAAATCAACTTGTGCTGTTACGCCTTTAACCGTAAAACTTAAATTAAGAGCTGCACCTGTGTTTTGAATACCTTGTTTGCTTAACCAATTAGCAAATAACTCTTTACTTGACTTTAAATCATCAGCAAATTTTTTATCCGGTGTTGGTGCTTTATTATATTTTTTCTCACTTGGCGGAAATGCTTGCATAATTTCACTAGCATCGACCATAACATCTACATCGCCTGCATCCTGTTTGACACTTTTTTCATCATAATATGGATGTTCGGGTGCCCAACTACCTGCACTACCCATTGTCCAATGTGGGTTTTTAATTCCAGCTTTAGCAAGAATTGGATCAAGTTCTGCACGTATTGCGTTGAATTGTTCTTTTTTAATGCGTTGGACATTAATTCCTAATTTGTTTAGTGCTGCTCCGCTCATCTTTCAAATTCTCGTTTAATCATTTGTAATCCACTTAAAATCTTTTGTTTATCTTGTTCGGCTCGTGCCTTAGCCTCAGGTGTTTCTGCTTTATCACGTTTAGCTGCATTAACATCTTTCATAGCTTTGCCTTCATAGACTTGCCAGAATTTGTTAAGAAAGTCATTTGCATCAGAATAGTTGGCTAAATCGCCTTGTCCAAACATATTATTCATTTCAAAACTTTCGGCCAGGCCTCTAACAGCATATACCAAATTAGCAACCTTAACATCTTCTAAATTTTTACCCGGATGTTGTTGCAATATTGGTGAAACTTTTGGATTTCTTACATTCATTATTATACATTCATGCTTAAAAATATCAAGAACAAATGTCTCCGGATCTATACTTATTGTTTCTAATTTATAATTAGAACGAGTGGTTGAATATGGTTGTTTAACATTATCACGTACTTTAAATTGTACACCACTATGTTGTATACTCATTGTTAATAGCTCGCCTAAAACACTAAACATATTACCGTGTAGTAAACCTTTAACACCTCGTTCCGGTACTGTACGAGCAGCACCCCATTTTTCTAATGGTTCAGGATGAATCATCATATCTACTTGTACAAATTTACCATTACCAATTGGCAGTATAGGATGTCCTGCACTACTATCCGGATGTATTCCGGTATTGTTATTTTTTACATATGTATCTTCTAACTTATACCAATAAGATTGTACAGCTGATGCTGTTTTATCTGCTAATTCTTCTAATTCTGGAACAACAATTTGTAAATCAATATCGCCATATATAGTATCTTCAGAATCTACATTGTGATATGCACTTGAACCAGTAGGTACTCCTACCCGAACTGCACCAATTCCTTGTTGTTTAAGAAATTGATTAAAACCTGTAATAAATTTGTTCATTGCTGCAAGACCTTGTTTGGTTACAGCAGGTCCAATAACAGTACCTTGTGTTGCAGTTGTATCCCATCCGCCTTCTTTTATTGGTTGAGATGTTAAAAATTCTGGATGCAACTTATTAAATTCTCGCATTACAATTCCGGCAATTACGTTAGCTTCGTTTTCTTCATCTGAGCCAGTACTTGGATCAATTTCAACATGCTCACTATCTTGTTTTGCATGAACTAATTCATGTGCAAGTGTACGTAATGCATCAACTGGTTGACGATTAGCAATAGCAAGCTCTAACGTATAAGAATCATTATAAAATCGGCCCATTGATGGTTGTTCACCGTGACTTAATGTTTTCTTAAGAATTATTGTTGGAAGTTTTTCTAATTTAATTATTTTTTTTGCAATAGGTAGAAAAACTTTTAGTATTTTTTTAAAATCAGTTCCGCTAATTGTTTCTCTAATCCCTATTTGAGGGTTAATGAAGTCATTTAATTTCATGTTTATCTTTCTTTATAATTTGGTCATGGTAATGATCTTCTAGACGTTTGCATATATCTCTACGAAAATCTTTACTAAATGAATCTTTTGGATGTTGTTGTATTTTCTGTTCTTCCCAATATTTCATACAACCAGAATTTACCATTGGAGTCCATACTTTCCAATCATGTGATGCATTATCTTTGGTATTTGCATACTTTTTAGCAAGTTCTTTTGCAATTGGCATAAAATATTTCTTATGTAAATCGTCATCATCGAGAATATACCAAAATACGTTATCCGCTAGTTCGTGTTCTTGTTCTTTTGAAAGAGTTTCCGGATCATGGTTGTTATCTGCATTAACATCGTGATTAATATTGCCAAAAAATTCGTATAGTTTCATAATAGTTCTTTGTAAAAGGGTAGTACCTAATATTTATCGTATTTTAGGTATATATGAAAAGTTAAAAATTTAACTTAACTGCTTGAAGGGTACCTTGACTAATATCTAATCGTATGCGAAGCCAGGCATAATTTCCAGTACATTGGTATAAATCAGTATGTATAGGACGGCTTACAGCACCAGAAAAGCCCCCGCTTATTCCTGCACCACCTGTTGTTTCTAAACCTGTGTAATATTTTTGAGTATCCGTTAGATCAATCCAATCATTATCACCAGGTGCAGGAGTTGTACTAACTTGTGTCATACAAGTACCTCTAAATGCACCTTCAATTATGTAAGAAATATTATGTGTACGAGATCCTAATTTATAATAACCAGCACCTTCAATAGGTGTACTATATAAAGTTAAAATTGGAGAGGGTTTACGACCATTAACCATTTGCGGCATTGTGATGCTACATTGAGTTGTATGGCTATTTTGAGTTATCCATGGATTAAAAAATTCAAATGTTTTACTTAATTGAGGCATTAGTTGTTCCTTGATACACTATTTACCAGTATCAAGGAACAACTTGGATGTTTATAATTTATTCTTTAATTTGTTCAACAGTATTAACTTTTGTTTTTGATGTTGATAACACTTCAATAAAATTAAATGTAAACTCATTCCCATCTGAATTAATTTCAACAATACCGCCATTAACTAATTTTCCAAATAATATCTCTTTTGATAAAGGTTTTTTAATTAAATCATCAATTGCGCGAGCTAATGGACGGGCACCCATCTTTTTATTGAATCCTTTCTTAATTAATAATTCAACTGCATCAGTAGTTGGTTTAACATGAACATTTTTATCTTTAATTTGTGCATTCAATTCATCAATAAACTTTTTAACAATTTTAATCATAGTTTGTTGATCTAATTTTCCAAATTTAATAATACCATCTAAACGATTACGAAATTCCGGTTTAAAGAAATTATTTACAGCATCACTAATTTCATTATCACGATCATCATTACCAAATCCTATATTATTACGTTCGGCATCTGCTGCCCCTAAATTTGAAGTTAGAATAATAATTGCATTGCGCCCATCTGCTTTTTTACCATTTGATCCAGTAACAAATCCATTATCCATTAATCCTAATAATACATTACTAACACTTGGATGAGCTTTTTCAATTTCGTCAAACAATAAAACACAATTTGGATGTTCTTGAAGTTGAGTAACAAGTTGTCCTGCATTATCTTCAAACCCAACATAGCCAGGAGGTGCCCCAATAAATTTAGAAACACTATGTTGTTCTTGAAATTCACTCATATCAAATCTTACAAGATTAACTCCAAGTGATTCTGAAAGTACTTTTGCTGTTTCAGTCTTACCACAACCGGTAGGACCAACAAATAAGAAATTTCCAACTGGTTTATTATGTGATTTTAACCCAGCTTGTGCAATAAAAATTTTATCAAGTAAAACTTCAATTGCAGTATCTTGACCAAACACTTTTCCATGCATATTTTTATTAAGATTTTTAAGATTTGAATTTTCTTTTGCGGCAACTTGTTCAACTGGCAAGTTTGCTTGTTTTGCAACCTCAAACATAATTTCATCGTGATCAACAATTCCGCCAACTTCGTCGCGCACTTTAAATCTTGCACATGCACAATCAATTAAATCAATTGCTTTATCTGGAAGTTTACGATCAGTTATATATTTTGCAGAATATTTAACCGAATCAATAACTGCTTGATTAGTAATTTTAACACTATGGTGTTTTTCGTAATATTTTTTAAGGCCTTTGATAATTTTGATTGCTACTGCTTCAGATGGTTCGTCAACAACCACACGTTGAAATCTACGCATTAATGCACGATCCTTTTCAAAGTATTTTCTAAATTCTTCCCAAGTAGTTGATGCAATGACTTTTAAAGTGCCTTTTCCTAATGCCGGTTTTAACATATTTGCCATATCATTAGAACTATTACTACCGGAGCCTGCACCATTCATCATATGAGCTTCATCTATGAAAAGTATACATTGTTTTTTCTTTTCCAACGCATTAATAACAAGCTTCAGTCTTTCTTCAAAGTCGCCTCGGTATTTTGAACCAGCAACCATTGCTGATATATCTAAATTATAAATTGTATAATCTTTAAGATAAGTTGGAACTTTCCCTTCAACAATTTTACGTGCTAGTCCTTCTGCAATTGCAGTTTTACCTACTCCGGGATCGCCAATCATCATTACATTTGATTTTTGTCGACGAGCCAACACCAGTGATATTTCGTCAATTTCTTTTTCTCGACCAATAACTGGATCAATTTTCTTTTGTTTAACTTTATTATTAAGATTATCGCAGTATTGTACAATTATTTTTTCAAATTTTGAATTTGAAACTTCGTCATGCTCGGAATTATTGCTTTTAATATTTTCGTTGGTTATAAAATCAATAAATTGATCTTTTTCAATTTTTGATAATCGCATAAAATGTAATGCATGACTTTTCTTTTCAGAAAATAAGCTTATAAAACAATCAGTAGGTTCGATAATAGTTCGTCCGCTGAATAACACTTGTGTAAATGCACGATTTAACATACGATCCATTGATTGAGTTTTTTTGGGTCGACAATCATCAGTTTCAATTGTTATATCGGTTAATTCAGTTGTAATAAAACTTTCTAAATTTGATTTTAGTAAGCTTAGATCAGCACCAAATTCGTTTAGCATTTGTTCAATTACAGAATCAGTAACCAAACTATATAAAAAATGTTCTAGTGTAATATATTCATGGTTGTGTTTGGCCGCAATTTTAATTGCACGGTCAAAAATATTTTCTAAATTCTGATTTGGCTCTAACATTCTTATTCCTTAGTTTATATTGAGATTTTTTAAATTTATTTTTTGAATATCTGTTAATGTTGGAATTTTAATTTTAATTTTTACCAGTAATTGACCTCGTCTACTTGGATCATTAAAATTTGGCATTCCGTTATTAGGAATTCCAATAATAGTATCGTATTGTATATTGGTTGGAATTGATGTTTCAAGCAATGCTCCTTCAAAACTTTTAACAGAGATAGTCCCTCCGCACATTGCATCAATACACGATATTTCATGTTCAATTAATAATTCATCTCCTTGTCGTTTAAAGGTTTGATGATCTTGAATATGAACCGTAAGTAAAATATCACCTTTTGGTAAATGAGGGATTGAATCGTCACCCATTTGAGATAATCGTAACGTTGTGCCTTCATGAATACCTGGCGGAATATTGATATTTAATGTTTGTTCTTTACCATTTGGTAATTGGATATTGGCAATTAGTTCTTTACCAAAGAATGCATCTTCTAGCGTAATAACTGTTTTTAATTGTATATTTCTATTTGCAGTTGGTGGTCTATTAAATCCAAAAATATCACCAAATGGAAAATTTTGTCCAAAAGCATGTTCAAACCCTGTTCCTCCAAAATGGAAATGAAATCCTTGTGGTTGAGGGTTATCATACTCTGTTCGTTTTTGTTCATCTCCAAGTACTGCATATGCCTCTTGTACCTGTTTAAACTGTGCTTCGTCGCCGCCTCGATCAGGATGATGTTTCATTGCTAAACTGCGATAAGCCTTTTTGATGTCGTCTGGTGACGCGTTTTGATTAACGCCTAAAATTTGATAATAATCCATAGTTTAATAAAAAGAAAGGGTTGAAATGTAAATGTTAAATTTTAAAGTAATTATACACTAGAACCCTTTCTTTGTAAAGAACTGATTATTTCTTTTTTGATGAATCCGGAACTTGTGTACCTTCAACTTTTTTGTGTACTTTAATTTTTTTGCACTCTTGTATAGTTTTACCTTTTTTTATAACATCTTTGCATACTTCTTTCATTTCGCCACCGGCAAACGATGGGCTAATAATGGATAAACTTAAAATAATTGCTGTTAAAAAATTCATGTATATTCCTTATAATTCTGGTTGTTGTTGATCAGGAATGATCTTTTTTCCATTTGCTGTGGTATCAAATGTAGGAGTTGGTTCACCAAATGATGGAGCTGGAGCATATACAGGAGCCGGAGCTGGTGCATATACAGGAGCCGGAGCTGGTGCATATACAGGAGCCGGTTCACCAAATGATGAAGCTGGTACATACCCTCCCATCATTCCGCCTCCAAAATTTTGTGCAGGTTGTGGCATCATTACTGGTTGAACAGGTACCGGATCTGGTGCATTTGTAACTGCAAGTTTCTCTTGTGTACGTCCAAATGCTGATACTCCAATAATTGCACCCATTGCAATGTGATACATTCCGCCACCCTGAAGTGTTAACGGAGTCCACATTCCGACCGCCTGGCCTGGATTATAATATTGTAAAATATTATATAAAACTGGTCCTAAAATAAAGTCAAACAGTACTGTTGCCATATAAGTCCACCCCATCATTGGACGCCATTGTCTTGTCATCCAATCTTCATCTTTTTTATGTTTTGCCATTTTTTATGCTCCGTTGATAATAATTAAAGCCAAAGCAAAATGCCTTGGATACTTAAAAATAAACCAAAACCAGCTACTAAAAAGCTACTCCAAAATAACATCATACTAACAGAAAGAATACTTGCTGATAGAACAACGATACTTAATTGATATGCGGTGCTTGCATACCCTATCCATGGGCTTTGTAGTTTAGCCTGATCTCGATCTGATTCTAATTTTCTTGCCTTTTCTAATAATGCTTTTTTCCCTTCAAGTGGTTCATTTTCAAATTGATTAATTTTTTCTGTTAACTCTGTAATTCGAGGTATATCGTTTGATTTTTGAGCATCATATAATGCATTTTCTGCTAGATTCTGTTTTAATGATTTTGCTTGATAAAATGCATAGGTGTTGTTTGCTGAAATAGTATTGTTTAATACCGTACTACTTAATTTGCCACCGTACCATGAATTAACTGCTAATAATAATGCAAAAATATTAATTACAAGTCCTGCTTTATCTTTAATTCTTGCTTCTCGTTCGCTTCTTGACCCAATCGGCGGTATATTAGATGGATCTTTTGGTTGTTTGTTTATAAGATTTAATATTGAATCAATTAATGCCATTTTCTTGCTCCTTATTTTTGTTATGTTGTATTAATTGCACTTACACGGACTAGAATGACACATGCTGCAAACTGGTCCTAATGTGTGTAAATTAACTTGATTTGCATAAAATTCAGCTTTTTCACTAACTAATTCAGCTTCTTTAATTAATGCAGTGGTTTCATCTTTTGCGGTCATCCATGCAGCTATTGCAGCATCATGTGCAATTTTATTCAATTCTGCGGCTTTTTTACGAGCAGTCTCTAATGCTTTTTCTGCAATAGTAACCTCGTTTCCTGCCTCATCTGCCAATCGTTTTGCATTTAAAAATACTTTTGTTAACTTTTCAGCCGTTGATTTTTCAGTATGATTTGACCATTTCATATGATTATCCTTTTAACACATCAATTGCATGTTTATAATGTTTTTGACGATCCGCTAAACCAAGTGTTCCGCCATTTATTCGTTTTGTCATAGTTAAGATGTCACCGTTATCGGCATATTGATTTAAATTATTTGCTTCCCAAAACCAACATGCCGATTGTACACATCCTTCAAACGTTGTTAAATGTTCACTTGCTTCATCAACACTTATCTCTAAACTTTCGGCATATCGAGTATAATTGTCTTTTCCTGTTAATTGAATTAACCCACG
>Ga0007852_1000194_pt1 | contig 20508 bp, 16 predicted proteins | sample CryBogCBH28Sep08_FD_71227 | JGI IMG/M metagenome (GOLD analysis project Ga0007852, IMG submission 71227) | Freshwater microbial communities from Crystal Bog, Wisconsin, USA - CBH28Sep08 | ecosystem: Environmental > Aquatic > Freshwater > Lake | place: Crystal Bog, Wisconsin, USA | collected...
AGCAATTTCTTCGCTCATTTTAATAATTGCTTTGCCTGCTGGATCGTGTGGAACGCCACCGTGGTCTACGTGTTGAGCCATGGCAAACGCACCTGCTGTGTGGATAAATGGATATTTGAAACGTTCGCCGTCGGCGTTTTGAATAAAGATAGATTTAATGTGTTTAGGTTGGCTACGAGCGCCTGCATAGGTTTCTTGGAAATCGTTGCTGTGACGAACAATAACTTCAGTACGGCCTGATGTAGCACGACTAGTTTTTTTGCTGCTCTTTGGACTCCAGCGTGATTCGTTCATAGTTGTCATATCTTGTCCTTTAGTTGGCTGTGTTGCGGCCAAATGTTGAAAATCGTTTTTATCTAAATTAGTTTTAGCAATGTCGCGTGTGTCAAAGCGTAGCAGTCTACGCATGGCAAATATACGCATTTCTCTTAAAAATTTATACCACTCTTGCTTGGCTGGATCATCTTGATTTTCTGTAATGCCTTGACTGTAATATACTTTAAGGATGCCAGGGTCGCCGATGCTAACACTAACACGGCCTAGATTGTTGCCTTCGATTACAAAGTCGAAATCGTAGAAACGAGCTTCTGCTGGGTCAATGGTAACAGCACCGGTAGAGTCGCCCATTTCTAAATTTTGAAAACGGCTACGAACTTTGTCGAAAAGGTCTTGAGAAATTATCTGAATTGCATTCATAATTACTATTTAGTAAGATCCGCTGACATAAATGGGCAAGGGCATTTCCCATTCGTCATCGCGCTCTTCACGCATTTTATCGTAGATAGCAGGATCCCAGTCTTGTAGTACCATGGCCATACGAACTGCTAACAACATAGCGCTGACCAAGTCATCGTGTTGTCCTACTTTGGCTTCAAAACTTAGACCCTTGGCGATGTAGGTCTTTAGTTCTGATATTAGTGCTTTAGAATTGATGTGTAATCTGCCACTTTCTACTAGGTGTTTTAACTTGGCACATCCGGATATTTTGGTGCTGCTGGTTGTATAGAATCCTTTACGATATCTACGAACGTGTCCCTTGCGTATAGGTTCACTGAGGAATAGTCCCGGAATACTTTCTTCACCTATTTCATTTATGGCCACTAGAGCAGCTTCACCTACAGCATTGTTTTCTACACTGTAGTAGAGGCTAGGTGTAATGCCTTTCTTGTTAAATTCGGCAGCAATGTGCTGGCATATATCTCGCAGTATACGCACCTGACCTTGAATAACAGTAAGATTGTGATGCCACTCGCCTACCTGAGTAAATGATGGAAGTTCTATGATCTGTATACCTGCAGGGTCGCCGCCGGTGCCTAGGCTAGGATCTAATGCCACAATGTAGGTATACTTTGGATTGATCTTTTTATACCAACGGCACTGCCCCATCTTCATAATAGGCTCAATGCCTTCTAGCGAGGCAAGACATATACTATTAATTAGAGTTTCATCAAAGATAATAAATTCACATTCGTGCTCTCGACGGAAGCGTTCATCTCCTACACGACTGCGTTCTTCGTTGGCCCATACTTCGTCGCGGTCAGGATGTTGGCTCCATACTGCCATATAGGGATAGAAACCATTCTTACCTAGTTCTGTAGAGTTGCCGTAATCGTCGATGCGCTTGTTGGCTTCTCTCCAGATCAAGGAAAATTGATCTTCGTCCGAGTTAGGTGTTGATGTAATAATGGCCTTACCACCTGTGGCCAGTGTAGGCGATATAGAAGTCCAGAACTCTGTGGCAATATTTGGCTCTACGTAGGCAAACTCATCGCAATAGAGTAGCGATACGGACATACCCCGGCCGGTAGTTTCTGTAGTTGTCTGCGCTACAATACGACTACCATTGTCAAACTCTATACTCTGCTTGTTATAACTGGTCACACCTGCTCGAATCCAATCGGGGCAGGTTTCATAGGCGTATCGCAGGCGCTGCATAATTTCTTGAGCACCTGTGTATTTGTGTGCGGAAATTAGAATAGTGCTGTCAGGAACAAACATAGCATACCACAACAAATATCCCACAGCAGTGGTAGTCTTACCCATCTGCCGCCCTAGCATATTAACACTGAATCGATGATCGTTATAACTTTGTAATAATTCCTGTTGGTAAGGAAACGCTTGATATTGTATCTTACCTTTAGTAGGGTGTTGAATAAAGAAATAGTTGTCAAGGAAAAATTTAGCCCCTGTGACAGGATCTTGACATTTTATTAAGTTAGCAATATCCTCCTCAGTAAACTTCTGAGTTGAATGTGCTGTTTTTATAAGTTTGCCATCGAGATTTTTACTTGCCATAATCTTATTTACTGAAAAAAATAGCCCCCGAAGGAGCTATTTGGATTAGTTGAATCAGCTTATGCGCCAAGGAATGCCTTGTATTCAGCCATCAAACGTTGTTCCATTGTGGCAACTGGTTGGTTGCGATCGCGTGGACGATTTTCATGGTCTTTAGGAACACTGCCACCTTGTGGTTGGTTTTCGTGGTTAGCATATTCTTCAGAATCAAACTGATTTTTATCGTTAGGGTTGTTAGGACTATTGTCCCATCCGCCCATTGCGCTTTCGTCTGTTTCTTCTTCCTCGCCATCGTGTTCTGGTTCGTCGGTTTCACCGCCTTCAGCACCGCCGTCGTGCATCTTGTCTAGCACAGCACGCATTTCTTCGCCAGCACTAGGAGTAGCACCGGTCATAGCAGGCTCAGCGGTCATAACTGCTGGCTCGTGTTCTACGCCCATGTGCTCGTCACCAACCTTTTGTACACCGGCTAATTGCATGATTGTAGCCAACATGCTGCTTAATTCTTCACCGCTGCCTGCGGTCATATTGATAGAAGCAGGAGTAGAAGGCTTTTCAATTGCCGGTTCGATGATAGCATCTGCCATCATACCGCCCACTGGAGGCATACCACATTCTTCAACAGATTGTGATTCTTTGATTACATTTGGATTGCCTGCATCTAATTCTGCTAGGCGTTTTAGTACGTCGATCATTTGCATATTATTTTCCGTTTCCTGCTTTAACCATATAGGTGCCTTCGCCCTTGGCAATAGGACTTGTATTGTTCTGTGGAGCTTCGATATTATATTTGGCCACACTTTCAGTTGGAATTTCTTCCCCGCGAGCTTTGCGTTCTAGTTTTAGCAAATCGTTTAATTCTTTAACAAAGCCACTATTGTATTTGTCACCGTAGTAGTCTTCAAATTTAGGATCACCTGCTTCAGCGTAGGTATTGTCATTTAACAATGCCCCTTCACGCTTGGCCACAGGTTCTTGATATTGTTCATAGGGTTCGCCGGGACGACGAACAACAAGATTTTGACGATTAACTTCTAGACCTTGTGTTAGGTATTCTGTAAGTTCTTGTTGGGTAGTTGGATAGTCAACTACAAATTCATAAATGTGTACTTCGCAGTTTTTAACTTGTGGAAAGTCTAATGGAAGTGCTTGGATAGGTGTAGTGCCTACCTTTTTAAATGTTTCAACTTGGAAACGGCTCAACATGGTCTGTAGTTTAGACTCTTGTTCAGCGGTAAAATCACCTGCTACTTTAACACGAAATTCATGTTTTTTAGCAGCAAAAGATTCGGAAAGATATTCTTTAAATGATTTAGTCATAGTGTATTATTTATTCAGATTCTTTAATTTCTCTAGGATGCTATTACGATCTGTAAGTATATATCCCTCGCCCTCTACAGGAGCTGTGCTGCTTTCGCCGTTCTTACGATCAATGGCCAGCTTCTTAAGTTGTAGATCAACCATCTTTAACTTTTTGTCAATCTTGTTGGTCTTGGCCTGTATAGCAGCATTCATCATTTGTGCTGCTACTTCAAACATACGAGCACCATAGCGTGCCTCGACATTCATACCTAGATCCATTAGATCGTCATAGGCCTGTTCAGCCTTGTTGGCCAATGCATCTAGTTCAGAGTCGCTGATATCGCCTAGGCCTTTTACACGGGGCAAGGCAGCAGAAATTTTGTCAAACTCTTCTAGGCGTTCTTCTAGGTTAATCACTGCGCCCATTTCAGGAGCGTCTTCAGGAGTTACTAGAGGTTCGTCTTGGTCGGGCAAGTTAAACACTTCGTTTAATTTTTTAGTCATACTCTTACTTATTTCTTTTTTCTGGGCGGGTTTGTATTAGCGAAAATATCGTGTTCGTTGATTATGCGGAACCTGATGCCCTGATTCTGGCACCATGCTGTTGCCGCTGCCCACTTGGCTTGATTTTTAATAAATTGTGCTTGGTTATAGGGATTCTTACCTACACGCTCTATCAGCATTTGACTAGCAGGTTTAATCTCAATCATTTCTACATGTTTTTTATTATTCTTATCTATATAGGATACTAGAAAGTCAGGAACATATACAGTTTGTTTGCCAGTGAGTGGATCACGATAGGGAATTTTAACTGGTTCACTGGCCCAAGATTCCACAGCAGGATTATTGTCACAGAACATACAGAAGGTCGTTTCCCACGAACTGCGGCAGTAGGGAGTTTTAGTACCTATGTACTTTTCGGGATTTTTAGGAGAGTAGGCTCCTTGAGCAAACTTGAGACTCATGCTAATATGTTTCTTGTAACAGCAGAGTAAGGATTAGAGGCTATTGTTGATCCTAGCATACTTGTTTTAAATCTGCTATGATTCATAATTTCAGCAATTAAATTTCCTAATTCAAGGTCTGTTAAGCCTTTGATATTATCTAATACCTGCATAGGGTTGTAGTTGCCTAACTGAGCCTGTTTCATTATTGCTGTGGCAATAGTTTCTGAACTTACTTGATCAAAACCTTTGCCGTTAAAAAATCCACGGATAGCATCAAATGTACCGGCATTTAACTGTATAGGTTTAATGTAATAATTATCAAATGCCTGTATAGTTGCATTAGCAGGTAGAGACTGGGGTAAATTGTTATAGGTAGACATATTAATTTAGTCGGATGGGTAACGCAGATATTGAGGGAATTTGCGGTATTACAGGTATATTTACACCCACCGGCGATGACGGTATTGGTGGAATTGGATATCCTACTGTAGGGCCGTTATATAATCCTTGTTGTAGAGCAGCAACTTTATTAATTTGACTTTGGCTTGGTCCTGTAAATTGATTCATATTGCCGGCTTTGGTAGAAAGAGATCCTGCACCGGGAGCAGCACCGATTGCAGAAGGATCATACATTCCTACAGACCCTGGCTGGTTATCGTAGTATGTTTGTTCAAATGCACCTGCTTGGTCGTCGTTGGCAATAACACCACTATTGTAAACAACATTTTCATAGTTTAGAACCATCTTACTCTTCAATGTTTTTAAGCCGTCCGATTGATCTAGACTATCATGGTCCCATTGAGTAACTAGCGGATTTATCAGTGTAAATTTTGTAAAATTCCCTTGATGTAAGGAATATATATCTACACTGTCAAATAATGGAGTTGTTTGTCCATTAGCAAGTCCGTATTGAACATATCCTTCACCAAACTTATTATCACTAAAATCGGCGCCGGTGTCTGCATAGTAGTATTGATAGTATGCTTTCCATAGTCCGTTCGTAATATCGCTATTATCGTCGTGAAATTCTATGCTGATAGGCTCGTAGGTTATTTTAGTTTGTATGTTAGTTTTTCTATTGTACTGATTTATAGTTTCTGTGGCAATTTTAAATTTAGGAAGGTCGATCATTTTTACTAATAGCCCAACTTCAGCGATAGAATTTACATTTTGATTAACTTTAAAAGAAACATAATACAGAAACCCTACTTTAGGTGCTCTAGCTAATTTATCGTTAATGTATAATTTAGTCGCATGGTCGTAGGTCTTAAAGATAAGCCCATCGCCGCCGCTGGTATAATAGTCGTTATAAGGATTGCCCATATCAATATTTATGCCATAAAAAAAGCCCAGTATTACTGGGCTTTTGAAGTAGTATAAAATTAACTACCAATAGAGTTAGTACCGTTAGTACGACCGACTGGTGCACCTAGTCCAATTAATCCACCACCAACAAACTGAGTTTGTACAGCGTTATCGTAACAAATAGTTAATTCCATTGTTAGTGGATCCGTTGCCTTGCTGTAGTCACCGCCATCATATGTGACGACTTTAATCCAGCAACCTTGCAATTCAAATGTTTCTAATGTGATAGGACCATAACTACCATTGCCACCGTCTAGAATTTCGATGTACATGGTAAACTTGTAGTCTTGGCCGGAACTTGCACTAGATTGCTCATAGAAATCAAACTGTGATTGCATTTGTTGACCAACTAGTGTAGTTACAGCATTGGTCATGTCGTCACGTAGTTTAAGTTTGATATCTTCAAATTTATGTCTGCCGGCTAATTTTACTGTGCTGTTATAAACATCTAATTTGATTTCTTCAAAACTTGGCTTTGGACGATCGACCATCATAACCTGTTTGGTCAATTCGGTAGTAGGGGCTCCACCTACACCAAAGTCAACTAGTGTAACGCGAAAGCGATACGCTAGTTTAGGCATCAACAACCCCTGGCTGCTGGCGCTGGCATCAGTATCTAATGGAACTGAAAATCTTGTTAAACTTGCGATTGGCATTTTATGCTCCTTATTCTTTTAATTATGCGCCTGAACCTGAAGATTGAGAGCCAAAGTTGCCAGACGAAATAGCACCTGTGTTCAATATTCTCAATGGAATGTAGATAAACTCTACAGCCTTAACTGGTTCGATAGCAATATCAACCCATAACTCGTTACGATCGATTCTTGCAGGTGTGTTATTGGTTGTATCACATACTACGACATAGTCATATAGAGCTCGTTGACTTACTAATTCTAACAATAAACTATTCACAGCCGCTGTAACTTCGTGGCGTGTTTGGGAATCGTTAGGTTCGAACAAGTAAGGTTTAGCCAACACTGCTAGTTGTCTACGTAGATAGCAAATCAATCTAGAAACATTAACACGGTCTAATGCACTTGCATTACTTGCACGAGTTTTTTGACCCATAACAGTTAAACCAACACCTGGTAGTGTGGCAATAGGATTAACTTCAACACTGCTTAACACATCACGTAGGCTTTGATATAAACTTGCTGTAACAAATTCACCAGTCATTGGATCGACATAACCTACAGAGCTAGCATTGTCCACAACACCGCGGCGTGTACCTGCTGGTGCAAACCATGGATAAGCAACATTGTCGTTGTTAACAATGGTACGCAAAATCATGTGGCTTGGCGGAACAACAATGTTGCGTCCTAGGTTGTCGTTAGTATAACCACTTGGATACCATACACCTAATTGCGAATCATTTGTAACTAATCCGTCATCACCATTATCTGTTGCTAGAGCAGCGTTGCTGCCCCAATGTTTCAAAGTAGTAGCATTATTAGTTAAACGGAACGGACTATCACCGACAACAAATGCTGTTAAGCCGACATCGGTATTGAACTCTACCATATTTTGGATAAGTTCAGGATAGCCAGGAGCAGCAATTAAGTTGAATGTTAATGTATCGCTATCACGAATAGCTGTATTAGCAGTAACTAATGCTTTTAGTGATTCAACAACTAGACTGCGTTGAGCTAAACGACCAAACGACCCAACACCGTGTGCATTGTTAGCACTTGTCGTTACCCAACGATCTTCAAAGTAACCACTCATAGACTCGCTTTCGTTGTAACGAGTATTATTGTCATTTTTGTTAATATATCCACGGATATATTTTTTAACATTGTAACCGCTACGGCGTGTATTCCATAGGCGTGTACCACGTGGATAGAATGCTGGATCTGGACAATCAAAATCAACAAAATCGCTGCTCAATAGTTCAACGACAGTTGCTGGATCAGCCATAGAGCCGGCAGTTCCCCAGCGAGCATCTGCAAACACCCAACCATTGGGGCTTGTATGATCTGTCACATCTTGTTTAACCCAACCAGCTGTGCCGACACCCAGTACCGAATTATAAACATAGATGTTTTGACCGTACTCATCTGGGTTAGAACTATCTACCCAGATATCGCCAGTGACTAAAGCAGTAATACCATCTGATTGTGTTAATGGAGCTAGTGCTGCAATGATAGGACCGTTAGGATCGGTACCTTCGAAGGCATTCATGTAGCCTCTCCATGCAGTACCGTCATTGTACATAATATCAACTGCATCGATGTTATTATCGTACCATAACTGACCATTTGCTGGTTTAGTTGAAGGAGCTGTAGGACGAGCTTCATAAACTAAAGGCTTCCAATTAGAAACTAAACCGGTATAGTTAGGGTGGTTACCACCGGATAATGTGTCAACATCAAGGTATGGAGCATAGTATACGTTTGGTGTAACATTTTGTTGTACTCCTAAAACATTAAAGAAATTACCGGCACTAGTACCGTCACAAATTTCAAAATCTCCACCCTTTTCGTGGGTAATAGTCAATTGGTTAATTGTAGAATTCCAGTTGGCTCTAATATTAACAAAGCTAGTATTACCGTTGATAGCTTCTGCTAACAATTGTCCTAGCGGAGTTGTTCCGTCCTTAGTAACTGAAACTGTTACTGTGTCTCCCCAAATACCGTTAGTTAGAGATTCTCTAATTTTAACTGTAGTTGTTCCTGTATAAGCAATTGCAGAAGATGTAATAGTTAATGTAGTAGGGCCAGAACGATAACGAGTCCATGCTTGGAAATCTGCTACAACAGGTTTTCCGCCTGCACCTGCTTTGTAGTTATAGTTAACAAATACAGATTTCAAAGCAATATTCAAACCACCACCTTTTGGATCTAGTGCACCAATTGCTGCAACTGTGCTGGTTGAGAATGTGGGTGTTGTCGAAGTCCAGGTTTTAGTAGTAGAACTATAAGACTTGAAGTCCCAGTTTGCGCCTTTACCTGGAGTAGTTGTTTTAACCCAAATACTGCCTGTAGGAGCGTTTAGCCCGCCGCCGTCGTTGGTAAAATCTGGGTATTGATAGTGAGGACTCATTGCTACACGCTTGCCGCCGTCAAAAGTATCTTGTACAACTACCCAGCCTCCGCCTGAAGAATAATAAAATAATTGATTTTCGTTAGCAGAAGTAGCTACTACTGCATAACTTCCAATAGAACCAAAAGAGTTAACAGGAGTGCCGCCTGAACAAATAGGAGCAGTCATGTAGGTGTCAGCATTGCTATCATCAATTACCAATGGTTTTACTACTGCAAATTCTCCAGTAGTTGCGTTCCATTCGTTGATACCGTATAATGTATCGCTGGTATCTAACCAATATGTTCCACACACTGCAGCACCTGTTGGGATATTTGCTTGAGGTTTTAGGCTACCTAGGTCAATATCAGCACGAACAACATATGCTTGGCTGCTAGCACCTAGCAAACTATAAGCTGCTTGTAAGCCGTATTCGTTAATTTCGCCGCCGTTAACTGGGTTGCCTTCGGCATCAGTTTCGAAGTATGGAACTCCAAATGTGTCAGTTAGATCACGTTGACTAGTGATAACCCAAACGCATCCTGCTTTGTCTGCCATTGTTCCTGCTGCAATTCCTGTACCGCTAGCATTGGTTTTATTTTCTGCTGTTGCTACGAAAATCATAGGAACAGTGCCAGGAGCTGCCGGTGTATAGAAACTTTGATCTATAACTGATACGCTTACGCCTGGTGATTGTAGTGATTGTGCCATCTTCAAAACTCCTTAATGGATTACTTTGTTTTATTTAGCAGAACATTGGGAAAACTACCTGTTGAATTAAATATAAAAGGGCAGTAAAAAGGGCACATATGAGAAAACTTTGTAAAGAATGTCGAGAACGACCAGTGGCTGTTAATTACTACAAAGAAGGGCAGGCGTTCTATAGATCAAAATGCGACCATTGTGCTAGGGGCGCAAAAGAAACAAGGCCTCTATGGGCCCTGTACGGATATAAGAAAAAATCAACCTGCGAAAAATGTAACTATACTTCTAAGCATCCTGAACAGTTTAATGTGTTTTATGTAGACGGCGATCTACAGAATCACCGTTATACAAATTTAAAAACCATCTGTGCTAACTGCCAACGCATACTACAGAAAGAAGGCGTCAAATGGCGTCAGGGAGATTTGAGGGCAGATTTTTAGGCTAGATCTAGAGCTACCTTTACAGGCAGTGTTAGTTCTCGAGTGGGCAGTAGTTGCTCTAGCTGATTGTATAGATCATCAATAGTAGAATCGTTTAGGACAACATGATCGATTTTACCACCGACCCAGCTAGTTTCGCTGGCATGGATTTTTAACTTTTCTAACTTGGCTACACTTAAGGCCCAAGATGCATTATTTTCCGGCCCGCGATTAACACTGGCTGCGGCTTCAAACCAAATCGGATCTTCTCCTCGTTTGATGCGAATAACTTGTCCGCCTGCATTGTGAATGGCCTTGATCTCATTGGGGAATCTAACATCACTAATAACAATATTGTCAGTGGTTTTACGCATCTTATTTTCCACAGATGCAATCCAAATATCGTCATGGAATCCATTGCGACAGACTTCTGTACCCCAATATTGTAGAACCCATCTTGGAGTAAGATGCGGCATGTTTAATCGCTTGGCCCACCACGAATCTACTTGTTCTCGCCACTCACGGGCTTCTTTGGTACGACCTTCTAGTAGAACTCGATCCCAACCAAATACATTAGCTACAGCATCTTTGAGTGTGTTGGCAAAACTGTCTCGTCTAAAACCATGTGAATTAACTAAAAAATCTGCGGCAGTGTCTTTACCGGCGCCAATTAGTCCTACAAATCCTACGATCATATATATATCTCCAGCGATATATAAGTTTATAACACTTTTATTACAAGAGTCAACAGGTATTTTAACCAGTTATCCAGGTCAATGGCATTCCGCCATCTTTGTAGTTGATTAGATCCTGTTCTAGGATTTCGATTTCAGCCTTGCCTTCGGCTTTGAGTGCAGCACCATTCAATTGTGTGCCGCCTTGGGGGCTGGTAATGGTGGCAAATTTCTCACGAGCTTCACCTAACATGATTTTACAGGTTGCTAGGGCATAGTCTTTTAACCATTGACCTGCTTGTGGATCTTGTAGTAGATTAAAATCAGGACGATGATTATACATCCAAACCAGTAATTCTTCTTCAGCTCTAGGACGCTGCATCACGGTTAACAATTTAGTGGTGTTGTTAAATGTAAAATTAACATCGCTACCAAACATTTTACCTACTTGCTTTTGATATCCTGCAAAAGCATAATATGTAGCCAATCCGCCCATATTGGTGCTGGCCAGCAAATAGGTGTTAGAATAGGCTAGGTTAAAGGGTTCAAATAATGAGCCGCCTTGACCACCGCCACTTCGTGATCCAATGCTGCGACGGAATAATTGTCTAACGCTCATTACTTCCTTGGGCATGTAATATTCGTTAGTGTCTACATCTAGTGTAATGAATCCGAAACTTTCCTCAACTGAATTACTACTGCGCTGACGAAATTTATTTAAAGCACGATCAATGGCAGTGGTGTAGTGAATAGGGTCGAGCTCAACATCTACGATACCCCCACCTAACATGGTCTGAATATATTCTATTACAACTTGGTATTGATTAGATTGGGGGTCTTTGGTTAGTGGGTTCATGCAAATATTTATATAAATAAGTGTAGTTCGCGGGCGTCCCTTCCCCAACTACTCTAACGCTTATAGGAGCATCAGCAATGTATTTACCGAACAAATATACCACCTGGTATAATCAAATTATAACATCGGCGCAACAAAGAATTAATCTTTCTGGCTATACAGAACGCCATCATATTATCCCCCGATGTCTAGGAGGATCAAATTACAAATTTAATTTAGTTAATTTATCTGCTAGAGAGCATTTTATTTGTCACTGGCTATTAACTAAAATGGTGCCTAACGAATATCAGAAAAAAATAGATCATGCTTTCTGGAGGATGTTAGTTAAAGGGTCTGACTATCAATATAGATATCGACCTAATTCGAGAACATACGAGTCTTTAAGGAAGAAATACGGAACTCTGCGAAAAGGAATTATTACTCCGGACTCTGTTAAAGAAAAAATTTCAAAAGCAAATAAGGGAAGTATCCCTTGGAATAAAGGTGTTCCGAGAACTGCTGAAGAGCGAGAGAAAATGTCTCGCAATAGAAAAAAAACTGCAGAAGAAGTGGGTGTTTGGAATCAGGGTAAACAACATTCTCCGGAAACCCTCATTAAAATAGCAACTCGAGCAAAATCTCGAACAAAATATACCTGTCCATATTGCAATAAAGAAGTTGCAGGTTCTAACTATTACAGATGGCACGGTAATAACTGCAGAAGTAATAGGCTATAAATACAGTTATCCTAGGAGAACTAAAATTCCACGTTTAAGCCTTTACCGTCCCGAGAAGGGAAATGACTTTAGATTCATTGATCGTGTAGTCAATGAACAATTTCAAGTCGGCGGGACTGATGTTTTTATACACCGATATCTAGGTCCTGTTGCTTCAACTGGCACCAACATCACTCCGACAACACCAGCAAACACAGCTACAAACGCCATTGCTGAATTAGGAATACAAGATGTTCTGTTTATGGAGAACAGAGATCGTAACTATGACCCTGATGTTTATGTTATTCGTGGCATTTATCAGATGCAGGATTTTGACTTTAATTTAAGCCAGTTTGGTATGTTCCTACAGAACGACACTATCATGTTGCATTTCCACTTACGATCTATTGTAGATTGTTTGACTAGAAAAATCATGGCTGGCGATGTTATAGAATTGCCACACTTAAAAGACGAATATGCCATGGATGACAATTATGTTGCACTTCGTCGCTTTTATGTAGTACAGGATGTTAGCCGTCCTACTAACGGATTCAGTCAAACTTGGTATCCACATTTGTTAAAAGCCAAATGTACACCACTAGTAGATAGTCAAGAGTTCAGTCAGATACTTGACAAAGATAGTGGCAACGGAGATGGCAGTACTCTGCGTGATTTATTAAGCACCTACAATCAGACTATTGCAATCAGTGATCAAATTGTAGAACAGGCAAATCTAGATGCACCATTGAGCGGCTACGATACTTATAGTTATTTTATTTTACCTACAAAGACTTCGGGGCTAGTAGATACACTAGATACTTCAAATGTCATAGACGACATTACCATGGACAGTATTGATTGTAGTATAGTATTACAAACACCTACTAACAATTTGTATGTAGCCTATGGTTCGGGCACAGATGCACCGCCAAATAGCATACCATTTAACATGGGCAATAGTTTCCCCAATGATCCTGCAGAAGGATTATTTTACCTGCGAACAGATTATATGCCACATGCACTATATAGATATAACGGTAAAAATTGGAAGTTATATCAGAAAGGTGTACGCATGACTATGAATCAGTTTGGTTCAGAGGATGTCGCCAGTGGACCATTTGCCGGACAACAAATTAGACAGAATCAAATATCTACATTTGTTAACAATAACAATACTGCTACCATTAATGGATCAGTTGTTCAAGAGCGTCAAGCATTGAGCAAGGCGTTGAAACCACGGGCGGATAATTAAAAATGGATTTTTTTTACGACGGTCAAGTACGCAGATACCTGACACAATTTATGAGGGCAATGAATAATTTTGCCTACCAAGACGGCAACGGTGGTCTACATCAGGTGCCGGTTATGTACGGGGATCCTAATCGCCAGGCCGCTAGTCTGTTGAAAAAGAACAGTGAAAATACCATTCCGTCAGCACCGTTTATTGCCTGCTATATTAAGGCACTGGACTATGATCAGAGTCGACTACAAGATCCTACTTATGTGGGCAAGGTACAGATTCGTGAGCGAGCCTACAATGAAACGACCGGCCAATACGAACACGTACAAGGTTCAGGATATACTGTAGAGCGTATTATGCCTGCTCCTTACAAGTTGACTTTTACAGCAGACATCTGGACCACAAACACTGAACAGAAATTACAAATCTTTGAACAAATTGCCTATCTGTTTAGACCTGCATTAGAATTACAAACCACAGACAATTACATAGATTGGACCAGTTTAACTGTGCTAACACTAACCAACACATTGTGGACCAGTAGACAAATTCCGCAGGGTACAGAACAGAATATTGATATTCTAACACTGACCTTTGAAACACCTATTTGGATCACACCTCCTGCCAAGGTTAAAAAGATGGGCATTATTACTAAAATCATTGCCAACATCTTTGCAGATACCCCGGGCACTATTGCCACCGATTTTAATGACCCTGATACTGTGTACAGCAACCTAGGAGAAATGGTTGGGCAGGTTGTAGTTACTCCCGGTGATTTTGAATTGCTAGTGCTAGATGGTGTAGGCGGATTATTGACCAACGAAATAGCCTCTGCTGCCAATGACGGCGAATTACCTGGTAATATTGTGTCGTGGTATAAACTAATTGATCTATATCCGGGTCAATTCCGCCCGGGATTGAGCCAAATACGATTACTTAAAGCTGATGGTAATGAAGTTGTGGCTTATATTACACTCGATACTTACGACGAAAAACGAATGATATTAACCTATGATGCAGATACTATCCCGGCTAATACAATCTTAACCAGTACTTTTAATTCTTCAGGGCGAGGTAATGTAGATGCTATTATTAATCCTGAAACATTCAATCCTAAGTCTCCCATTGCCGGTACTAGGTATCTAATTTTAGAAGACATTCCACCACTAGCACCTGCATGGCAGAATAGTGATAGCAGTCAATTCGTTGCTGTAGCCAATGACATCATAGAGTGGGACGGTAATTTCTGGAATATCATATTCGATTCTACGGTAGATCAACCTACTACATACATAACTAACTCATATACTAGCATTCAATACAAATGGGATGGTGCTAGTTGGAGTAAGAGTTATGAAGGAATCTATGACAAATTTAGCTGGCGTCTCATCTTATAATGATCAAATAATTTGCAGCGGCGGATTGTTTCTCGCAAAAGATACTCACAGGTTTTTATTTTTACTACGCACACAGGGTAAGACCGCAGGCACTTGGGGCCTAGTTGGCGGCAAGAAAGAACCCTCGGATGCTACACCCTACGATGCTCTAAATAGAGAAATTGCTGAAGAAGTAGGTAAGACTCCCACAATTAAGAAGACAATTCCCCTAGAGTTGTTTACCAGCAATGACCAAAACTTCCAATACAATACTTATGTACTGGTCGTTGATCGTGAATTTATCCCCACATTAAATGATGAACACTCGGGATATGCTTGGTGCGGATTTGACATGTGGCCAAAACCCTTGCACCAAGGTGTTAAGAACAGCTTTAACAACAAGGCTATTCGAGCTAAATTAGAACTACTTCTTGAATTAATTTAACCCAATAAAAAACCCGGACTAGTCCGGGTTTTGTTTTTATGGATAACCTACACAAGTTCCTGGGAATTGTCGTACATTACCCGGCCATACAATACGTATTGTACCTGTACTGCCCGGGCCGCCTCCAAATACACCAGTACCTCCGCCAGCACCACCGTTGCCGACGTTAAGGAAGTAGGTATTTTGTTGTATAACGGCCCAGTTATTGATATAGGCCAATGCACCGCCACCACCACCTGCACCGCCGGCAAATGTAGCAGTAAATGTACCACCGCCACCGCCACCGTATATACCACCATAGCCGATATTACCGCAAATAGCACATAGACCTTGTTGGCCACCAGCACCACCAGCACCACCGCCGCCATTAGAAGCAGTTGTTACGCCGCCGGCAACTAGGAAGTTATATGTGCTAGTACCATATATACCAACACCACCGCCACCACCGCCACGTGGGAAGTTAGTGGTTCTAACACCACCGCCGCCACCGCCGTAACCTGTACTAGAACCAGCAACAACAGAAGTACCAGTAGTACCAGTAGAGCCAGCGCCGCCTGCTGCAGTATAACCGCCTGCGCCACCACCGCCGCCGGCTAAGTTTGAACCAACTTGTCCATAACCGCCAACACCACCAGGGTATCCTGCACAATATGCACCGCTAGCAGTGCCGCCAAAGCCGCCGATAGAAGGAGAAGCACCCCAACCACCGCCACCACCGCCTTGAGCTAGTAGGACGGTACCAGTAATAAACCAGCTATTAGAACCAGTTGTGCCTATTGCTGTACCAGAACCACCGCCGCCACCGCCAATAGCCAATACGCTAACTGAACTAACGCCCCATGGCACAACCCAGCTATAAGACGAAGCAGTAGTAAACAATATACTACCATAAGTTGTAATAGTATTGCTTGAGGTTGTAGTAGTACCAGTTCCTAATGCATTTGTAGCATAAACTTGGAATCTATAGCTGGTTGATGAGCTTAAGCCAGTAACAACAATAGTACCACCGGAACTAGTATTTACGGTACCAACTAAACCACCGGGGTTACTAATAGCTGAGTAGCTTAGTACAGGAAAATTAGGGTTGGTATTTGTGGTTACAGCATATACAATAGTAGCACTGGTATAACCAGTAGCAGTTGCAGCAATAATTACAGGAGCATATGGAACTGTATATGTTGTTACAGTATTACTATATGAGCTAGTTGAACCATTACCAAAGACGTTAATAGCATATACGGTAAAGTTATAGTTTACACCTGGGTTTAGACCACTAACATTAATGGTACCGCCTGTACTTGTAAAGACTGTACCGATGCCACCTACTGGATTACTTAGTGCTACATATTCACTGATTGAAAATCCAGTAGCAGTGCTAGCAGCATAACCTACAATAGCAGTAGTCGGACCAGTTGCAGTAGCAATACCAATGATAGCTTGGGTAGGAGTACCAAATGTAAGTACCTGATTACTTTGTGAGCTGCTTGTACTATTGCCAATCGCATTTGTTGCAAACACTGAGAATGTATATGTGGCATTTGGCTGCAGACCGGAAACTGGAATTGTCGATGGTCCGCAGGTGTATACAATACCGTAGCCGCCTGAGGGATTACTCAATGCTGTATAAGAAGTAATAGTAAACCCGTTATTAGCACCTGGCGGAATATACGAAACAAATGCTGTAGTAGACGATGTACTAGCAACTGCCACGCCAATTGTTGGAGAGTTAGGAACACCGAATGTTGTAACTGTATTACTATACGAGCTAGTAGTACCGCTGCCGTACACATTTGAAGCATAGACATAGAAACGATATGCAGTATCAGGGTTTAGACCACTAACACTAATCACGCCGGAACCAGTTGTTGCCAATATACCTGCACCACCTGCTGGAATACTAAGAGCAGTATAGTAAGATATGGTAAATCCTGTAGCAGTACTTGCAATATATCCTACATTGGCAGTACTAGCACCAGTAGCTGTTGCAATGGTTAAAATCGGAGCACTAGGAACACCAAAGGTAGTTACTGTAGTACTAGGAGAGCTAGTTGTACTATTACCAACTGCATTTGTTGCATAAACAGAGAATGAATATGGAGTGTTTGGTTGTAGTCCAGATACGGTAATAACGCCACTACCGCAAGTATTAATAGTACCAATGCCGCCGCCGGGGGTGCTATATGCAGTATAAGAAGTTATTGGATATCCATTGTTGTTAATTGGAGCAATATATCCAACCAGTGCTTGAGTATTACCGTATGTGGCAGTTACTGCTGCAATAGTTGGGCGTCCAGGAACACCGAATGTGGTAACAGTATTGCTTACTGCAACACTTGTACCTGTACCGTAGATGTTTGTAGCATAAACATAGAAAGAATAAATGTTGTTTGGATATAATCCGTTAACAGTAATAACCCCAGAAGTTGAAGTAAGAACTGTACCTACCCCTGCTGGCGGTATACTAACTGCTGTATAGGATGTAATGGTGAATCCAGAAGCTGTGCTAGCAAAATAACCAACTACCGCAGTACTTGCACCAGTAGCTGTTGCTACACTTACTACCGGAGGAGTCGGTGCACCAAATAATGTAACAGTATTACTATAGTTACTGGTTGTACTAACACCTGCTTGGTTTGTAGCATACACAGCAAAGCTATAGGGAACACCTGGAGTTAATCCTACTACGTTTATAGTACCTGCACACCCACTTGCAACACCGTAACCGCCTGCTGGGCTAGTTACTGCTGTATACCCAGTAATTGGATACCCGTTTGTTCTGGGTGGGGGACTAAATGTTACTACTGCAGTACCTGCAGGTCCGCCAACTGCTGAACCTATAATAGGTGCTGCAGGTCCACCGTATGTTTGAACCGGTGTACTAAATGTACTAGTTGTACTATTGCCATATAGGTTACTGGCATATACGTAGAATGTATATGTGCTGTTGGCTGTTAGGCCGGAAACAACGATACTTTGCTGAGATGCATTACTGCAAGGTGTTATAGATCCTGCTCCAATTAATGCACCAGCATTTGCTATAACAGGTAATCCAACAGCAGTATATTGTGTAATAGTAGAACCAGTTGCTGTACTAGCATTAAATGTAACTATGGCTGAGTTAGCAGATAGTGGAGCTGCTGAAACAATTACTGGACGAGTTGCTGTAGTAATCATACTAACAGTAGTACTTACACTACTGGTACTACCATTACCGGCAGCATTGGTAGCATATACATAGAATTGATATGAAGGGCTAAACAACGGCAACCCTGTTACAGTAATTACACCGCTACCGCAAGTGTTGATAGTTCCGACGCCGCCAGCAGGTACACTTAGAGCGGTATATGATATTATAACTGATCCGCTGTTAGCCGGAGCTGTATAACCAACTAGTGCAGTAGTAGCACCAGTGGCAGTCACTGCAGTGATAATCGGAGCTAATGGACGACCAAATGTTGTAACACTGTTACTCCAAGAACTTGTAGAGCTAGCACCGTATTGATTAGTAGCATATACTGCAAATTGATATGATGTGCCTGGAATCAAATTACTAACCGAAATAACACCAGAAGTTGAGGTGTTAAGGTATCCAAATCCGCCCGATGGGCTTGTAATAACATTATATGATGTTATTGGGCCGCCTGTGGCTGTACTAGCAATATATCCAACTAGTGCAGAGCTAATACCAGTTGCAGTGGCCACTGTGATGATAGGAGGAGTTGCTGTACTGAATGTAGTAACTGTACTTAGGAATGGACTTAAACCACTATTGCCGACAGAGTTAGTAGCATAAGCGTAGAAACTATATGTACTGGCAGCAGCTAGGCCTGTGACTGTAATAGGTACTGCACAAATACCGCAATAGGTTAATGTACCTTGACCGGCACCGGGATTGGTCAGCACTGTATAGGTAATGGGGCCGCCGCCACCGTTATATGCACCAGGACGAACAACGACTGTAGCCGAAATAGCATTGGTCACAGTTGATACAAAGATTGTCGGAGTAAAAGGAACTGTCCAGGTTGATGTGTTATTGCTATTGGCACTGATTGCGCTGTTACCCATTACATTGGTAGCATACGCATAAAAGTTATAGACAGTATTTGCACTCAGGCCAGTGACGCTGATAATACCACTTCCGCAAGTGTTAATTCTACCCACAGCACCGCCGGGATTACTACCTATGTTATACCCAGTAATAGGAGCTCCGCCGCTGCTGGTACTTGCTGTATAACCTACAATGGCAGTAGTACCGCCTGTAGCAGTAGCAACACCGATAACAGGAGTACTAGGCACATTGACTGTGGTAAATGGAATACTGGCTGCACTAGGAAGACCATTACCACCAAAAGAGCTAGCATACACGGTTACTGTGTATGTAGTATTTGGACGCAGATTATTAATAACAATAGTACCAGTACTGGCAGACGCATTAGCAACTACCGAAGCTGCATTACCGCCCGGAGTTACCACTGCTGTGTAAGATGTGACGGTATAAAATACCCCAGCAGTAGCAGTACTATATGTAACAATAACCGAACTATAGTTTGTCAATGTTACTGCTAGCACAGTAGCAGTTGACGGCGCAAATAAAGGGGTACAAGCTATACACGATGCAGATACGCAAGACGTTGGGAATAGACGACTCTGTCCCGGCCATACAATACGAACAACACCACTGCCGCCTTGTCCGCCAGCAACAGTGCCAGTTCCTGCTGCACCACCAGCACCAACTACAACTGTATAACCGTTGCCAGGAATAACAGGATAGTTGTTAAGATAGGCCAATGTCCCGCCAGCACCGCCAAAGCTAGATGCTGACCCACCACCGCCGCCAAACAATCCGCCTTGACCGCCCGATGTTGTTCCATTACACCCTGCGACACCACGAGATCCACCAGCACCGCCCTGGCCGTATGTATTAAAGCTAGGACCAGCCTGACCAGTACAACCACGACCGTATATACCAACCCCACCGCCACCTGCACCAGTTCTAGGAATACCTAATTTAGCACCACCACCTCCGCCTGCACCACTGCCCGGAACAGCACAAGTAACTAGTGTGCTAGTAGTACCAGAACTACCAGTGGCACTATAACCGCCTGCACCACCGCCACCACCAGCTAAACTTGTACCAGTTGTACCAGTAGCACCACCACCGAGGCCGC
>Ga0007852_1000204_pt1 | contig 19942 bp, 37 predicted proteins | sample CryBogCBH28Sep08_FD_71227 | JGI IMG/M metagenome (GOLD analysis project Ga0007852, IMG submission 71227) | Freshwater microbial communities from Crystal Bog, Wisconsin, USA - CBH28Sep08 | ecosystem: Environmental > Aquatic > Freshwater > Lake | place: Crystal Bog, Wisconsin, USA | collected...
ACTAACGCCAATGCCACAATGTCAACGGCTAGTATCCCGCTTGTACCGCAAGGATATATGCTGTTTGACTTGAATGGCACTGTCGTGAAAGTGCCTTATTACGCTCAATAAAACATGGAATTACAACAACTATTTGATATTGTCGTAACGACTGCAGCTTTCTTAGCTGGATGGGTACTAAACAACATAACCAAAGCTATAGAACGTTTGGACGCAGATGTTCGTGATATGCCAAAAGATTATGTGACAAAAGAAGACTATCACAGAGATATTGACGAGATTAAAGATATTTGTAAACAGATTTTCAACAAGTTAGATAACAAAGCAGATAAGGCAGGGTAAATCTATCAATCAAGACGACTTAGCCTACGTAGAATTTGGGGATGTCCAAGGTCTCGGTAGGCTTGCGTTTGAAAACTATTTGCAACATCAGTTATTCTTTCAGACTTTGAATAGAAAAGGAATACAGACTCCTTTCTATCCTATTGGAGACATAGACCCGTCTAACATTGATGACTGGCTACTTCTACACAATCAAATGCACGAGTCATTAGCGTCTATTTTGAGGCTTGACAATCCGTTTCAGTTGCTAGATGCTGACTTTAACGTTGAAGACGACTTTTATGACTGGCTAGGTGTCCACCAAGACATTCATCAACAGATAGCGCAAGCATTAGGAGTCGTGTAATGGATGACCAACAAAAAGTACAGCAAGTTACGCAAGCAATACAACAGGCTATTCAAGAAGGTGGGGTAAACCCTCAAGTAATAGTACAGTTTGGCAATATGGCAGAACAGGCCATAAAAGACAAAGCGTTGTACCCTATGTTTATCAAACAACTAGAAAATTACAAGCTAATAGACCCAGGAGAACTAGGTCAGTCTATTAACTATCATGCTTTATCAATGTTTGTTTTGATGGGCAAGATTGCTCAAAAAATGGCAGGAGGTGTAGCATGAGTTGGTGGAGTCAAAAAGTACAACCTGTTTTACAAAAAGCTGAACCTTTTATTCCTGTTGTTGTTGCTATCTTAGCTCCAGAGGCAGCTCCCGCTATTGGTGCTTCTTTAGGTTTTACGGGTACTGCTGCTGCAGTTGCAGGAGGTGCTGTTGTTAGCGCTGGTACGGCTGCTGCTGAAGGCGCAAACGCCACGCAAATTGGACAAGCTGCAGTTAGTGGGGGTGTAGGCTCTGGCGTAGGCTCTGCTGTGGGCGGAGGTATTGCGGGAGCTACCGCGGGAGGTGCTGCTGCAGGAGGAACACAGGCTGCACAAACAGGACAAAATGTTGCTCAAGGAGCAGCTAAGGGAGCTGTAATTGGGGGAGGTTCTGCTGCTGCTGCCGATTCTGTAAGTTCAGCGTTGTCTCCTGGACCAATGTCGGGAACGGGGCTACCAACTCCCACTAGCGCTTTACCTCAAGTTAGTACACTTGAAAGTGCTCCTACAAGTACAGAAGGATTAAAAATACCTTCTAGCGTTTTAACGGGAGAAACGGTTGCTCCTGCTGAACCGCAAGCTCCAGGTTTACAGTACACACTATCGCCTACAGTATTCACCCCTGGAGGTGTTGACTACGGATTTACTCAGGCCACGCCAACAGATACACTAACGTCTACGCCACAAACAACGCCAGGACTGTCGCCAGAAGCCCAGACGGCTTTGCAATCTGTTTTTGGTTACGGGTTGAATCTTGCGCTTTCTCCCAAGAAGACGGGTACAGGAAAAGTAGGCGCAAGTACAACTGGCGTAGCATCATCTGGCGGTACAACAGGTACAACATCTTCAACAGAAGGCGGTTCACCTGGTGGCACTGAACTAGACCCTAGCACGGGTAAAGCACCAGAGTTGGCATGGGGCGATAAATATACATCATTGAAGGAAGGCTTAAACGTATGAGTGCAATTAGAAAAATGACAGGCATGGGCGGAGATGTTCGCCAGATTGCTAAATTGCTTCAAGCAAAAGCTCCTCCTGGGCACAAACTTGCCTTCATCAATGAAGAAGAAGCTGCACTTTTAAAAGCTAGAGGGGGTTCTGGGCGTATTACTCCAGAGGGTATTCCGTCTTATGAATTAGACGAGAGTTTGCAAATTGCTGGGGCATCTCCTGCTACAGAAACCGCTACTACAGCACCTGTTTCAACGCCTGATATTCAGTCAGCTTCTCTTGCTCCTGTGTCAAATACAGGAGATATTAGCGCCCCAACATCTTTGTCAACCGACTATAGTATTGCCCCACAAGCAGCGGGTGTACCTTATAACGCACCAATAACTTCTGGTTTCTCTCCGTCAACAGACTATTCTTTGACTCCCTCTGGAACAACATTTACTCCAGGTGGCGCAGCCGTTGGTCAAACCTCTGACGCTAGTGCGCCTCAACTTGGTGAAGCTGGGGGTCAACCTATAGCAGCTACTCCTACTGCTCCAGATAAATCTTTTGGTCAAAAAGCAATAGATTATCTTTCTCAGCCTAAGACTTTGGCTGCTCTTGGCATTGGCGGTACACAGGCTATCTTGGGTGCTAACGCAGTCCGTAAAGCTCAAAATGATGCAGCTCAGGCTAAACAACAGTTGCAAGCTATGGCTGCACCTTATCAGCAACAAGGTCAGCAGTTACAACAGTTGGCTAACCAAGGTCAGCTCACTCCTGCTAACCAGCAGACTCTACAGGCTGCACGTGCACAGTTGGCACAAGGAGCTGAAGCTAGAGGTGGTGTGGGCGCAGCTCAGGCAGCTACTCAAATAGCTAATTTGACTCAGAGTTTGTTGGCTAACCAAATGAACATGGGTATTCAGTTGCAAGGCGTTGGCGACAAGATTGCTCAAGGCGCTATTCAGACAGGCATCCAAGCTGACCAATACATCAATCAGCTTACTTCTAGTTATGCTCAGAACATCGCTAGAACGGTTGCAGGAGCTACTGGATTGCCAGGTCAGTCTCAGACTACAACCACAACAACAACAGCATAAGGGGTAGACATGGCTGAAACACTATCAGACATCATGGGCATAAAAGACCCGTTTGCTCAAAACGTTCTTAAAGCATCAAAAGCCAAGGGCGAAGTTGAAGCTGCAGAAAAACAAGAAAAGGTTTATGGTCAGCAAGAATTGGCAAAAGCTGAAGCAGAAACCACAAAGAAATTTGCAGAAGAACGTGAGCCTAAAGAGTTAAAAGAAAAGTACGAAAAAACTGTTGACGAGTTAGGCAAGCCTTTTATTCCTACGCAACAGACTGCTGGGGATTTAGGCACTATCTTTGCCATGACCAACATTCTTGGTTTCTTGATTGGTGGTGGGGCTAAAGGTTCTGCTCAAGCTGCTTTGTCTGCCCAAAACGGGATGCTAGAAGGCTATCAAAAAGGCCAACAAGATGTATACAAAAAACAAAAAGACATCTTTGACGAAAATCAAAAGGCTCTTAGTAAAGCCGTAGAAGGTCTGAGAGACGAGCTTAAACGTGCTGCCGAGACTGCCTCTGTCAACAAAGAACTAGGATTAGCTCAAGCTAGACAGGCTATTGCTAACCATCAAGCTAAACAAATGGGTGAGTATTTAGACAAAATGGGTGTTGCAGCCACCTATGAGTTGTCTGAAAAGGCTTGGCAAATCAACGAAAAGCTAAAAGCCGAAAAACGAGCGGAAGAAGACCGTGCAGAAAGACGTGCTCACGAAAGAGAAATAGAACGTCAAGGTCGTGAACGTCTTGATATGGAGCGTCAAAAACTTAAAGGGTTTGATGACGTTGCTCAATATCTTGACTCAAAAGGAATTCACATTGCCGACAAAGCTCAAAGGGCTGCGGTTCAAAGTGCAGTCAGTTCTATGGGAGAACTTAAAGACTTAAAAGATGAAGTCGCAAAAAATCCTAATTTGGTAGGTAGGCAAGGACAAATACGTCAATTTACTGACAAATATTTAAAATCAATGCAGCCAGGTGGTCAGCCTTTTGATGAATCATCCGTGCCTCCCGCAGACCAAGAAGCATTGTTATTTGCAAAAAAATACGCTTCTATGCTAACTAGATATGAACAAGGATTAGCGGGTTCTGGCCGTTCAGGTTCTACTGTTGCTTTCCAAAAACGATATAACGATTTGTTGTCTCAGAATCAATTTAATGCTGCGTCTATCAATCAATTATTTGATGATATGCAACTTGAAATGGCAAGAACAGCGGGGAAAGCTAGTCCAAAATTAACTTTTGGAATTATGGACGAGATGGCAAATGATATGAGAGGAAGAATCAATCCTCAAGCCACTACTCAACAATCTAAACGTCCATCTAATGCGCCAGAAACAGCTAAACAAGCTCCTGATAAAAATTGGTATAGTTTGACAGACCCATCAAAGCCATGGAACAAAGATACCAATCCTTATATTAACTGGGGACAATAATGGCTGGTGAAAAAGTATCTTATGACCCTTTTACAACCGTTGAATCAACTGGCGGTCAAACGGTTTCTCACGACCCTTTTGCGCCTAAGCAAAGTGAAACTCCAATATCAGATGTTGTTCGTCCTGTTACGGATGTTGGAAATAGAGCTTTAGTCGCGGGAACTTTAGGTGCTCCTGTTGATTTAGCAACAATGGCGCTAAGACCATTTGGATATAAAGAAGAAAAACCTACGGGCGGTTCTGAATGGATTGGTCAAAAAATGCAAGATTTAGGTCTTGTTACTCCAGAAAGAAGACCTGTTGCGGAAACATTAACTCAACTTGCTCCGTCTATTGTTACAGGGGGAGCTGGTGCAGCCAAGGGAGCTGTCAACTTAGCAAAAAAAGCCAAAGATTATTACGCCTTATCAAAAGGAACAGAAGCTGAACGGTTGGCAAACGCATTAAAAACAAATTTGTCTGGCAAGGCTGAAGACGTGATATTAGGAGCTGAAAAAGCAATGGAAGCTCCTAAATCTAAATTGGCTGCCGTTGGTAAAGCCCAAGAACAATTAGGTGGTAGGGAATCTGTTGCTACAGCTCGTCAAACGGCTAGAGAGCAAGAGGTTAGCAATTCCCTTGACAAACTTAGCCCTCAAAAAACTGTTTTAGCAGAAGATGTTGGGGCGGTTATTCAGCCAGAAGGACAGAAAAACCTTCAAGCATTAAAAGGCACTCGCCAACAAGAATCAATAACCAAATTAAAAGAACCCGCTTTTGAAGCAGCTAGGAATAGAGAGGCTAGTGGAGATTTTATTGCCACAAATCCCAAAAGCGCTGAAGAATTTAATAAAGTTATGGGAGAAATTGAAACTCAAATTAGTCGGTTGCCAGAACCTTATCGAAGTGATTTGTCAAAAAGGTATTCTGCTATTAGAGGAGAAGAAATACCTTTAGATAAAGGAGAGTGGGCTGTTGAACAATTAAGAGCTTCAATAGAAGGCCGTGAACCAAAGACAACAAAATTCCAGCCAATGACTCTTGACCAAGCAGAATTTATGCGTAGGTTGTTAGAGAAAGAAGACTTGTCCTCAGTTACTGGGTTTAGAGCTGGAGAAGCATCTCGCATGAAAGACCTGGCTGTTGAGCTTCGTAAAGCAATGAACGCTTACGAACCGAGGGTAGGAGAATATATTAACAAATACAAAGAATTGTCAGAACCTATTGCGAGAGCAACGGTAGGTAGAGGAAAAGCATTAACAGATATGGAAATACAAGCAGAAGAAAATGCTTTATTTTCCTCTGATAAAAAGTCTGCATCAAATTACTTTTTAGATGGCAGCCAAGAAAAAGCTCAAAGATTATTAGATTTGGTTGGCGGTAAAAAACAAGAACTGGTTAATTCTGTTCGTGGTTTTTTTAGAACAAAAATGGAAAATATGTCTGCTAGTCAGGCAAACCAATTTGTCAGAGACAATGAAGGATTCCTTAGGGTATTCCCTGAACTAAGAAATCCAATGGAAAGCGTTGTCAGGTCAAAACAAACTGCTGAAACTGCTGGAGTTGCTGCGGAGAAAAGAGCAGCGTCTGCTGCCACAAGATTATCTGGTGAAGCCAAAACAGCAGAAGCAGCAATTAAACCTCAAGAAAAGATAGCGGAGAAGTTTAGGATTTATCAGAGTCAACTTAGCACTTTGACTCCAAAAGATTCAGTGTCAAAAGCCAAAGAGTTAATTGATGGATTGAGAAAAGATAAATTGATTGACGATACTCACTATCGTGACTTATTAACTAAAGTTGAAAGAATAAAAAATGAATACGGTGATAGTGCTAAGGCTGCTCAAAACGTTCAATTATTGCTTCGTAAAGAATTGATTTACGGAGGATTAAGCAGTCTTGGAATTGGAGGCGGATTAGGTGTAGGCGCTTATTACGGTTTAAAAGCTCTAGGAGAATAGTTATGCCATTACGTAAAGGAAAATCCCGTGAAGTCATTTCAGAAAACATTAGCAAACTCACAAAAGAAGGTGGTCGCCCCAGGAAGCAAATTATTGCTATCGCTTTGTCAACGGCTCGTAAGCCCAAAAAATCAGCCAAAAGAAAGGCTAAAAGATGAGCGACAAAAAACCTAATCTATCTGTTGGCAGGGGCGAGAAACAGTCTGTTGCAGCTGGTGGTGGACTCACCGCTAAAGGCAGGGCTAAGTACAACCGTGCCACAGGAAGCAATTTGAAAGCGCCTCAGAAGTCTGGTCCACGCCACAAATCCTTTTGCGCCAGGTCTAAAAGCTGGAAGGGAACTAGGGGCAAGGCAGCTAGACGTAGATGGGGTTGCAGATGAGCAAGAAAAAAGACAAGGGTATAAGCCCAGCACTAGAGAAAGCCATTGCAGACTTGCTAACCTCTACCATGCTTGACCCAACCGCTTCACTAACTGACAAAACCAAAATAATTGACCGTGCTCTGAAACTGGAGGCTTTGAAAGCAAAAGTGTCGGATGATGAATACGGTTCAGGGTTCTTTGACCACGCAGACGAGGAAGACGATAAGGATATATGATAATATGATTACCTTTAAACATTCAGGGGGTAATCATGGATTCAGTAACTTTAATTCGTCTAGCGTTAGAAGTCATCTCAGACCGATTGATAACGATATTGGCGTTGTCGATGAGTTGCGGACTGGCTTGCTACACAATGTGGGCGGGGGATTGGACAAGAGTCGCAACTTTGAGTATATTCGTACTATTCAGTTACCTAGTCGTAACCAACAAGGAGAGAAGTAATGCCAAGCAACAACCGAAATATCAACCCGATGAGTCCGAGTGACGCTTATGAGAATAGCCACATGGCTAACTCTAAGCACCAGAGACCTCATGAGGTTAACCAGCAGATAGCCAAGTCTACACGCCCACAGTTGCCACGAGATGGCTCTATTGGTCAAGAGCGCTGGACTCCAGGTCAGTTGCCTAAAGGTGGCTTCCGTTCTGTCTTTGACTTCTCTGGTACGCCTACTTACAACACTAAGAAATCACCTACATCTGGTGGCGGTAAGAAGGTGTACTAATGGCTAATAATATTCCTTTTCAGCCCATGGGGCCGACCGTAAAGGTTTTGGTCAATGGCGCTGCCAATACACAATCTAACGTATTTACCATCACGGCTACCAGTCCTTGCCAACAATTCTATTTGGCAAACTCTGATACCAATGCTGCGGTATATGTACAGATAAGTGCGTCTAATTCTTTTAATGTCTCATTGCCAGATACAGGTCCTTCTAATGTAATTACTTTACCGCCCTATTCTTATAAGGTTGTAACGTGGTTACAAGTAGGTCCGACTGCTAACGTCTATGCCAAGGTTATTGGAGACGCAGCAAACGCATCTGTTTATGTTTGCCCTGGTGAGGGGTTCTAAATAGACCCGTTTACGTTGGCGATGATGGCGTTCTCTGCTGTAAAAAGCGGAGTGGCTGCCTATAAGGAAATCAAGCAAACAGGCGGTGAGGTTGTTGGTATAGTAAATGAGCTGAGTGGTGCACTTGGCTCTTTTTTTGACCATCAAGACAAGGCTAAGAAGGCAGACGCAGAGCTGAAGAAAAATCCGCCCAAGGGTAAGTCACTGCAATCCATAGCTCTAGAAAATGTGTTGCGTAAAAAGCAACTAGAACAGGCTGAGTACGATTTAAGGCAAATGCTTGTCTACGAGTCACCTCCTGAGCTAGGTTCGGTCTGGACAGAGTTTGAAGCAGAGAGAACCAGGCTAGTAAAAGAGCAAGAGGCGCTGGACAAAGCTCAAAAAAAAAGGAATTGCTCGAATCACACGAAAGGCGTATACGAGCAGGAAACGTCAAAGTGGGAGTTGCAATCTGTATTGCTGTTTTCGTTGTTGCGTTTACCATTGGCGGTTTGATGTACCAGATACACATTTGGACAGAGGAACGCAAGAGAGAAGAACGTTGGTATATTGAGTTTCACAGGAAATTCGAAGAAAATAGCAAAGAGATAGAGTGTTACAACCTGTTTAGAGAGACAGGATATTTACCCAAATACTGTAAGGATTGATATGGATTGGCTAAAAACGATTGCACCAACTATTGCCACCGCTCTTGGTGGACCATTCGGAGGATTAGCGTATGAAGCAGTTTCAAAGGTTCTTGGAGTTTCTCAAGACGATGCAAAAAAAATGCTTGACGATGGCAAACTCACTTCTGAGCAAATTGCAAGCGTTCAGCAAGCGGAAATAGCGCTCAAGGCTAAGGCTCAAGAGCTGGGATTAGACTTTGAACAGTTGGCGGTGGCTGACCGAAAGTCCGCAAGGGAGATGCAAACAAATACGCACTCCTTTATTCCTCCCGTCCTTGCTATTATGGTCACCATCGGGTTTTTTGGCATCTTATACGGATTGATGACCGAGCAGTTCAAAACGTCAGACGCTCTCCTCCTTATGCTAGGTAGCCTAGGCACAGCATGGACAGGTGTCATTGCCTTTTACTTCGGTAGCTCTGCTGGTTCACAAGCCAAGGACGCTATGCTTCACAAATCAACACCTACGGACCAAGTCAAATGATTAACTCACGCTCACTAGATGAACTACTCCCAGAAGTCAAAGCCAAAGTCGAACAATTCATCTCCTTATGCAAGGATGCTGGAATTGAACTGCTCATTACATCCACTTATAGAGACAATGAAAGCCAAGCTGCTTTGTATGCTCAGGGCAGAACTTCTCCAGGAAATATTGTTACGAACGCTGGACCTGGTGAGTCTTATCACAACTATCGTTGTGCTGTGGACGTTGTGCCTTTGGTTAATGGCAAGCCTGATTGGGATGGAAGCCACCCAGTTTGGGCAACTGTTGGGGCGCTTGGTGAGCAGTCTGGTTTAGATTGGGCAGGGAAATGGGTGCACTTTAAAGAGCTTGCGCATTTCCAATACACGGGCGGGTTAACCATTGCTCAATTAAAAGAAGGCGTTGCCATAGCCTAAAAAATCCTAAAACGGATTTGGCCTCCCCGCCACCAAGAAAAATCGATTTTCCTAAATCGGTACACAAACCATGTTGAGAGGGTCTGCCACTATAAACTGGTAGCCTTCTCCTACGGCCTCTGCAATGGCTTGCACACCAACAATATGATGCTCGACCCATAAGATGGGTTTAAACGTTTTTATGGTGTTTTTAGAGCCTTTTATAGCCTGTATTTCAAAGCCTTCTACGTCAATCTTGATAAAGTCGCATCTAGGCAAATCCATAGCGTCAATCGTTATTCCTCTTACCATTGAATTACGCATAAATGTGTTTTCTTGGATTTCCCCAGGCTGAACTTGAACCGTACCGTAGTCCATCTTCATGCTGTAATCAATAATTGGCAAAACCAAATATTGAGCGCAATCTGAAATTGCTGCATTGTGAACATAAACATTAGATAGGTCGTTGAGCGCTATAGAACCGCATAGTGCGTTATAGATAATTCTTTGTGGTTCAAACGCAATAATCGAAACATCTTTACGCCTTTGAGCAACAGGAATACTGAAAAGCCCAATATTTGCACCCGCATCAATAATTATTGCACCAGGTGTCAATTTATCGACAAATTGGAAGATGTTTTGTAGCTCTGACTCTATGTGAGTGCGCCCCGTCTTGGCGAGAGCATCTATTTGAAAATCACAGTTTCTGTTGACTATGATTTTCCCGTAAATAGACTCTACAACGGTAAAGTGGTTAATCATGGTGCTGGTGTGAGTCCACCCTCAAATAAGTAACTACCAAAATGACCTAACTGTGCCCAGGGTGCTGCCCAGACCTTAAGCCCTGCCTCTCTAGCCTTCCAGCAGAAGAAATAATCCTCTGAGAGCAGTCTTTCTGTACCTGGCTCTATAGCACAAGCAAAATACTCGGTAATGCGGTCGTTAGAGATGCCTCCGTCTAAGAACAGTACGTCATTGTTGTAACTGTTAACAACAGACTTCATCGTCTCAAAGGTAGACCTCTTAATGAGCATAAACCCTGTACCACCGTTAAATATCTCTACAGGCTCACTGACGGGAACAGTTACGCTACCAGCATAGTCCTTTAAATTGACTACAACGCTTGCTGTGCGTGTTTTTAGCCTGTCGGTAGGCACACCCTCCTTGACGGCCTTCTCGACCTCTACCCAGTTAATTTCCTTCTTAGGATAGATACCGCAAATGATGTCCTTATCGGCTTCAATCATCTTGATGATGTCCTGCGGATTGAACTTAATATCTGCATCTATGAACATCAAGTGCGTGCACTCGGGGCGCTGCATAAACCCGTGAGCAAGTGCGTTACGGCCTCGCTGAATCAAAGACTCGTTAAACATAGCAGAATAAGCCATGTCATAGCCATTTTGATTGAGCACTGGTCCTAGTGTTAGCAAACTCTGTGTGTAGTAGCCTGTACATTGGCCTCCGTACATAGGTGTAGCTACAAAAATGTTACCTTTTTTTTCCATGATGTTCCTAGTTAAGTTAAGAAAATGACAGACTGTGAGATTACAGGGGGTCTGTCAGCACCTGTCCTAACTCCGAGATTTGCTCTCGTAGTTGCCTCTCACTGGAATGATGGTGGGATGTGCGGGGCTCGAACCCACGACCAACAAATTAAAAGTCTGCTGCTCTACCATCTGAGCTAACATCCCGTGATTCAACCGTGAGCTATTTTAGGCGTTGTTACAAAGCTCATTCCGTCTTCAAACCCTTGTTGGTAAGCCATATCGTATATTTCCTGAATACTCATGTTCTTCAGCTTTATGATATGTCCTCTATCCGCAGAACGTACTTCCCAGTCTTGGCTGACTTCCTCCAGCCGTGTACGTGTACCCTGATGTTCGATTTTCTCACCCATGATATGGTCTCACTTTCTTGAATTTTTTTAATGCGTGATGAAACACCAGAGGCAGTTACTTGTACCGCCAATACTTCACCGTCTTTAAGCGCTAATATATCGCACCAGCCCCACAAGTCTTTTCTGACTCGTGCCCACGGATTCCAGTATTCCACAATCCACGGTAGGTAGCCTTCCTCTCGCAAGTACTCTAGGCTACGCTGAGTTGGTGATGTCTTCTTAGTTGCCATAATGGTGGGGTACTGACGGTGCTCTGCTTGTGAACGGCACCAGTTTATTGGTACAGAGCGAGGCGACTCCCGCTTTCCCCCATATCCTTTTTAACTCAGAACGGGACATCATTATCGTCACGACTTCTGCTGTACGTATTTGGCTTCTTAGCGTAGCCAGGAGTTACCTCTTTAGGTTGCTGCTCCTCTAGCTTCTTCTTTTTAAGCCAGTTATCTTCACGAACAGAGAACATGGTTGTGCCCTGTTTTGTCTCTTTCTGCCACAAACCAAAGTTGACACGCTCACCAGCCTTGTAATCCATGTCCAGGACTAAATGCCCTGTGAAATCAGGACCTTGTGGGTGCTTTTTGTTCTCTGGAGCTACGTAAAACAGTGTTCCGTAGCCAGGTTTGTCGGGATAGTTGTTGTTAGTTGCCATGCGTGGTTTCTCCTGATAAATATTTGTATTGGGCGTACTCTTTCCCGCCCTCTCTAACCATTTTTGTAATGATGGGATGTCCCTCTTTTCTAAGGACTTCGATATGGGCTGCAAGCCTAAACGAACCGTAGTGCTGCAGGGCATCCTGTGGCGTGATGGTAAGTCCATGTTGTAGGTGTCTCAAGATATTTGCCTTTTGAGTTCCTAAACGTCCTGAGACACCACTGTCTTTGGGAGTGGATTACCTCCAGCCTCGGCAATAGCTGCCTTAACCTTTAACTTATCCACTGTCGAAAAACCGTCAACCACAAACTCGTTTGCTACTTTGAGGGAATCTACCTTCTTAGCCTTTTCAGCCTCAGCAATCTTGTTTGATGACATGATTCTGCCTACCATGTTGCCGTAGGCTGCAATCCAGTCTTCAACAGAGTGGTAGCTAGAGTGTGGTTCGTCTAGGTTTGGTACGTAGAGTTTGAACGCTCCATCTTCCACAACTTCTTGCACTACTTCTTGAGCTATTCCCATATCTTTGACTTTTGGAGGGTCAAAATCTTGAACTTCCTCAACAGCATAGTGTCCTAAGATGCAAGCGGGATAAACAGACCTTACAGCTCTACTGACAACCCTAGAACGGAGCATATCTTCAGGATATTTTGTCCATCCAGAATTTTCTTTGTAAAGACCCGCTAATTTAGCCATTTCAATAGTCCACTCAACCTTCAAAGAACCTCCTTGTGGGTGAGAGAACGTACCAGAGCACTTTGTAGGCGATATTTCGTGCCAGTCAACCTTTCCTCCTGCTAACTGAAAACGAGCAAGCATGGCCTGTGATTTAAGAGCTGGTCTGCCCATAATAATGTCGTACTCTTGAACGACTGTCGCAGGATGTTTACCTTCTGCTTGTGCAACAAGCATAACGGCTAACATTTGGTCTTTGTTTTTAAATCCGTAAAAGTTTGATTTCACCATAGCGTCAGCCATGACGTTCATATCAGATACTGCTACTAAATTAGACATTTTTAACCTCTCTTTGTTTCATCATTACATCTGCTACTTGGTAAGCAAACTCCACAAGCTCATTTGTAGGGTATCTAATGCCTGAATTTTCAGACAACATACCTAGCATAGCTAACCCTGCAAACCAGTCTCTGAGTTCCATGCCTTCGTGTTCCACAATTAACCCTGTGGTAGGGTGTTTGTACATGATTGGATATGCTTTCATTTCTTATCCTTCTGTTGTTTTTCTTTCAAAACACGTCTGCCAAACGCATTTATGTGTTTCCCGCACAAAAAATAGTTAGTTCCGTCATTGCCAACAAGGTGATTGATAGCTTCACTTTCACATCTTGTGTCGTCATCTTTGATTGCTTGGCATCTGTTCAAGTCAGATAAACCAGTACCATGACAAACAGGACAATCAGCATTTATGTCATCAATAACCAATCTAAGGTACTTATTGACATCAAAACCCGCCTCTTTTACGGGGAATCTTTTGTGATAATGAGGTAAAGCTCTTTTATGTGTTACCAACATAAGACCTCCTACTTCAAAAGAAATCTACGACTGCCAGGTACTTCCCTGATAAACGACTTGTAGACATCAGGCATAGATTGCTCAAATAGCTTGGCATCAAACTTATTGCTTGCTTTCGCTGCCTTCCAAGTTGCCAATACTTTTCCGTCTATAGTCTGCAAACTGGATGCTGTCTCCATAAACCCAGCTATCAAGGTCTGTAATTGCTCCTCACGACCCTCTAAGAGCTTAATTTCCTCTTTGATGCTACGTAGGGCTTGGCAAGCCTCCTCAACGCTCCTAGAAGCCATCCTGACGCTTTCTGGGTTGTCTTTAGGGTAGAGTATCTTTACTTGGTCTAAATCCTCTGGCGGAAGTGTTGTTCCTGCCTGTACATGACCCCAGACCTTAGCCATCTGCTGGATGAGTTCATCCTTTTGTTGGTCAGAGATGTCAAACGGGAACATAACGAACTCTTGGCCTCCAAACAAGACTGCTAGGTATATGCGGGTATTCCCGAATACGGCAGTCTCGTGGATTAACTGAGCCATATCAGCGTGAGGAATGGTATTGCTAACATTATCAAACTTAGAACGAGTACCAGCGTTATAGTTTTTACACTCGACCAGAATTGTTTGTCCATCTTTAGTCCCTGCAAAGTCAAAATGTGATTTAAACCAGGCTTCCTTCTTGTGGGTGAGACTGTCTTCAATCTTGTTCAGTTCTACCCCTAGTTTTGCCTGAGCTAAACGACCGATTACGGGTTCCATGACGTGTCCCATCTGGACTGCCTCTATGCCTGACAAGTCTGGGATGTCCAGCTTGCCTTGTTTTGTGAGGATGACCTCGTTAGCCTTACCTTGGGCAACTCTACGGGAGTCACCTGACCAGATAGCGCTATTCCTTGTTTGTGGTGTGAAATCAGACATGAGAGCCTCCAAAATGAATAGGCTGGACATCAAAGGGCAAGTTAGACTGAAAATAGATAGCTTCTATCGTGCATCTATCTGACAGCGTACTGTTTCTTTCTACTGAGCAGTAGGGTAGTTCGTCCAGAGGTGTTGGAGAGCCGTCTACAGGGCTTAAAACCCTTCCACGGGTGCATTTGGCAAAAGTATTGCGTGCATTTTCTGCAACTTCAAAATACTTACAGTTGATACAAAGTTTCATGTGAAACATCCTTTCAGTTTTAAGTTAGGAAATACCATCATATATGATGATGAGAGGATTATAGCATTAGATGATTAGTCTTAAACAGAATGATTATCTCCTTATGTAAAGTTTGTGTAAAGATTAAACGGGGTCTAAACAGGACATAAGGGTCACTAGGTTACCCAGTTCCTCCCTAAACCCTGCAGCGTCTACCTCTGCCTCTATAAGTTTCTTATATCTTTTAATTAAGATATTGACCTCAGATATACGTACGTATATCTCTATATCTGGGGTATTCTTATATTTATCTTTTAGTTCTGCTTTTCTTTGTTCTAGTAGTTCTATCATTTTTTTCTCCTAGGAAGATTGATAATGCAATGACAAGCCCAGTCTCTAACGAATAAAACAAACAACATTTGTTCATCAAACTGTTCTTTTTTATCGTAGTAATCTATAAGATAAATAGAATCATTTAATATTTTGTAAAGTTGCCTCTCATTCATTCTTGTCCCCTTTCTCGAATAGCTTTAGCACAATCTTTGCCGCCAGAAAATTCACCATAAAAAGAATCATCTTCTAAAACTAATTTTTCACAAATTTTTGCACATTCTTCACGTTCTTTTTTTACGGCATCATCAATTCTTTTTAACCAAAGAGAAGCGTGTAATTTGCCATAGTCAGCCCTAATCAGTTTGGCAAAACGTACTAAATCGTCATCATCCAAACGCCATTCATCAGGATATTTTTTAGAATAGTAACCACCAGCCTCTCTAGCCATCTCAATTATTTCTTCTTTAGTCATTTTCTACCCCCACAATCTGCAAAACATAAAACCACATAAAAAAGATGTAGACAAAAACAATAAAGTTCTAATTAAAATTACTATAAATTCTTTTCTACGTTGCTCATTTAAATATCTTTCCGACTTATCTTCTTCTAAGTATCTAATTCTTCTAGATAAATCTGAGTACATTTCTTCTGTTTGTTGTTTAGATATTCCCATAGTTATCCTAATTTTGCCTATCTCAGACCAGTGACTGTCTGAAAGTTTGTAGAGTTCTTCTGCTTTTCTTTTAAGCTCAAGAATATCTAATTCTTTTTTGTCTATATCAATAATTTGTTCTTCATTCATTCTCTACCCTCCTTAAGTACATCCCCAACTGTTTGGGGTATTGCTTTATATTTCCAAAACCAAAGGCCATCACAATAAGCGGACGGCTTACCCGTACGCTCAACGTACTCAAGCCATCTAAAATCATGGGCACTTATCTCGACTGGATACCATGCAAACCACTTATGGGGCTTAGATAGCCTGTCTATTTTTTCTAAATGGGTCTCCCCGAAATCTATCTTCATTTTTTTACTCTCAAGTTAGGATTAAATACGCTTTCTATATATCTACATGGGTCTCAATATATAGTCTTAATACTCTGCTTTTTGGTGGACGTACCTAGCCTCCTAGGTTACGCCTTCAACTATGCTTCTCGGAGCCACAGCACCCGCCAGTCTTGCGCTCATGGGGCACTAGCTTCGCCACCCCTAGGACTCTCTCAGAGCTTTCCCACAGTAGTCCATTTCCTCTAACCCTGTCGTATAGCAACACCGACAATTAGACGATTACATTCGTTAGGACAATAAAAAAAGGCTACTTTAAAAACCCTCCTAATCGCGTCCCCGTTATGTTGGGGTAGGAGAGTTATCAAAATAGCCTTACTTTCTATTGCACGCGACTGCAATGGGGCTAACTATATCACAACTTTAATTTAATTTTAATTATTTTCTTATTTGGGCATCTGGGGCACTCCGCAGGGACACCTTTACAAACCCCTAAGACCTCACAGCGGGAAGGCGTACGGGGCTTTCTACCCCGTTTCAGTACGGGTATAGCACCTATGGGCTGCCATACCGTACGGGGCTTATAGTCCAAGATACAGCACCACTACACCCATGCCTGCTAGAAATGCACCCAAGAGGTACAAGGCGAGGTCGCACGTGCGTAAGGTAATCAGGGACTCCTCTGGTCCTTCTATCTCATAATTAGGCTTATACATGGTTCACTCTCCTTTAAAATAATTGTTTAAACTCTTGATTTTCTGAAATATATGCAGCAGTTTAGTATCTAGACTAGGGTCTAAATTGTCAAGATAATCGGCCAGGACCAGGGAAAGTAGTTCTAATTCAATCTCTGATAATTTAATCATATGGGTCGCTCCAGGGACGCTAAAAGGTCACTAATACGGTCTTCAAGCTGGTTAGCCTGGAACTCGTCCCCTTCGGGGTCTTGCAGCAGTTTAAGGGTTGCTACTAGCGCATCATGCATGCAAGGGGCTGCAGCCATTAATCGGGCATTGATAAACCCTTGGGCATCATAATCGGGCTGCTTTTTTAAGCTGGGGGCTTTTAAAATTGTGGCGCTCCCGATACTAGGACCGTCTCCAAACGGGACAATATAGCGACCCTGTGCGTGCCAAGGTCCAGGGCTGTGCGTGACGTGTGCGTGTGTGGCTGTGTGTGTGTGTGTGATAAGCATAATTACCTCATTAAGTTAAAAGTTAGGATAAAGAGGGCTAGGGTTAGCCCTAAGATTGTAAATAGGTCTTGATAAATCATCGGGAAACCCTTATTAAATAGTACAGCAGCCACAGCATGGTGCATCTTCACAGCGACCCCTAGCATTACGAGTGAACACTTTATACGTGCCCGTATACTGATTCCCCAGCGCTATCGTATCCACAGCTGCTGCACCTTTAGACTCTATCAACACCAGTTTACGAGTACCTTTACGATAATCTATAACGTCTCCTGGTAATATTGTTGAACCAGTACGGCTGCAGCGACCTCTATATTTTGCTATAAATGGCATAATTTTCACCTTTAGGAAAGATTAATAAATGATATCAATTAGATATCGCATAGAAGGCTCATAGAACCCTCTATACGCTATTAATTAATAATATTAATAGTCTCTACCCTTAATTTGAGTAAACCCGCTCAAATCCTTTACAGCCTTACCTTTAGCGTACAGTGCTACAACTACTGTTTTCGGTTCGATATGTCTTACGTCAGTGTTATCCCCGTCAATTACTGGCCAGCCTCTAAATGTAGAAGGGATATTTTCTATTTTGTCAAATACTACAGCTACTCGAGCATTACCAGGGTTTAAAATTCCCTTGATAGTTACATTGTGAGGCGTGATACCGGAATAAGAATAGGTTAAATCATAATTCCCGGCTGTTTTCCCTTCTAAGTTTCGAGCTGGGTGCTTCGTGTAGTCATAAAATTGCACATCAGAGAATAATTGAAATATATTTTTACCCTCGATTACCTCTAGATTTTCGTAGAGGATATCGCTAGTTCCGTTCAAACGTACCAAAGGCTTTAAACCCTTATTTTTAGCACTATTCGCTAGAGACCAGATATCGGCTGCCACTGACAATAAGAAGGCCTTCTGATGATTGTAGAAGTAGTTTGTTTTCGATTTTCTAGCAGCCTGAACACTATTAAACGCACCTCTACCCGCATCTTTTAAACAAGCTGCCATGCACCCAGCTGTTTTGGCCATGCTGCAAAGTTTATTATCAGGGACCAGGTAAACAATACCAGTGAGAAAACCGATAGATTCACCTTTCACCGTTTTAGTACTGGCTGTACCTAAAATAGTTTTATAGGATAAGTTTAATTCTTTTAATTTGAGTTTATATGGATTGTTCATAGATTGCACCTTTAGGAAAGATAAAAGATAGTAAAAGCACTATCCCATAGCACCCAGTGGATGCTATAGGCTAGACTTTAGACTTGAGATACAGACAGCAGCTCTACCCAGCCGGTAGCATTCATACAGCCGATTAGTTTTGTGATATCTCTTTGAGAGCCTACAACCTCTGAACGAGTATCAGGGAATACCGAGTGACGTTGAACCAATAGATTCTCAATAGAGTTAGCCTGAATAGTCTCTAACACGCTACTGGTCATGTGGTTGAATGTGGCTTTAATGAACATGATATTTTTCCTTTAGGTAAGGTTGATTGAGTTAGGAATAACAGAGTTATCAAGCTCTGTTACTATGTATTATATATATGTAATAGGCATTGTCAAGATATTATTTAGATATTTATTTATATTGAAATAAGATGTTCAATAGATTCTATCAATGAATACTAAAGTATATCCATGTATGATTGTGCTTATATGTATATATACTGTAAAATATGTATTAAATATCATATAGAGATAATACATAAGAGAGAGTGTATCTATATATCTATAGGGTAGTTAAACCATAAGGGACGTATTGCAAAGTAGAGGGTGACTTACACTCTCCTCTATCTTAAGAATATATATTTAGCTCTCTCCTATGCCTCTCCAAAAGGGAAAGGACACGCGTCATAACTATGCAGTCATTACCATGCGTGCGTGGCAAGTGTTGGGGACGAGGAGGTGTAGTGTGCGTGCCCCCCACTTATCCCCCCCCATAAAAAAATTTATATATTGCCTAGCTTGTCTAAAGTTATTGTGTCGAGTAGGTTGATGGCGTGTGCTGCTGAGTAGACTATACGGGTGGGTATACGGGCGTGTACGTTATAGGTAGTCCACATAGGGCCTGTGTCTACGCCTTGAATACGGTTGACTCCTTTTGCAAGACATCCTATATCTGTGATGGTCATGCCTAGTTCTAGGGTGGATTGGCATAGCCCTGTAGGGTAGGTGGTGATGACGGTAGAGCCTTCTTCTATGTACTTCTTGGTGAGCTTCTCGAAGAACCAGGGGTTGTAGTCTGGTAGCTGTCCTGACATGGGAACACTGTTTACTATCAATACGTCATAGGATGGGTACTTCTTCTTGGCTAACTCTGGGTAGTCAAAGAGGAAGGAGTCTGGGGTTTGCATAGGGTTCATCACACCTAGCTGATTACTGAGGTAAGAGAACCAGTCTAAGTGGAAAGCTACCCAGTTCTTGTTTAACGGACTACGGTAGAAGTATCCGTCTGCCCCTATCCAAGCGTTAATAGCATTTCCTCTGTGGGGTAGGTCCTGTAAGGTGATGGGTACGTTCTCGCACAGCGGTAGGAGCTGCGGGTGATACTCCTGCTTACAGTAGTGGATACATTCGATACTTGTATCCTCTTGACAAACCCTGCGTAGGAAGTTCAGGTGATGGAGCTGGTCGCCCAAGTGGTATTCGTTGTAGGTTCTGATTAACATTGACACTCCTTAAAGTTATGATATTATATGGTTATAGGTAGAGGTGATTATATGGAGATATTAGAGATAGAAAAGGGTAGTGTTCTGCCTAACCCACGGGTGGTATACGCATACCCTTATGAGAGTATGGAAGTGGGAGATAGTTTTACTGTGCCTGTGAGTGCAAGGGCTAAGGTGCTCAACGCTAACTACAG
>Ga0007852_1000205_pt1 | contig 19791 bp, 22 predicted proteins | sample CryBogCBH28Sep08_FD_71227 | JGI IMG/M metagenome (GOLD analysis project Ga0007852, IMG submission 71227) | Freshwater microbial communities from Crystal Bog, Wisconsin, USA - CBH28Sep08 | ecosystem: Environmental > Aquatic > Freshwater > Lake | place: Crystal Bog, Wisconsin, USA | collected...
TGACGACTTTACAAGCGAATCAAAGTCAAAAACCGCGCTTTATGAGGGTTACGTTAGCGTTCCACAAAAAGGCGACTGCTTCGTGGATGTGAATTCAAATTTGAATTATATTCGTTCTGAATTCGCGAACTTCGCGTCGATTAGTCAGAATGACTTCCGTTACGGTAAGGATGCTAATGGTTATTATGTGGGCATTGCGTGCGATCGTGCCATGTTTCCAAATCAAACATGGCAGCAACTTGACTACCTAACTAATTCCGTATGGTTCAGCGTAAAGGACACGCTTAAAGTTACAGATATGCAAGTAAGTTAGATTTGAGAACGGCGTAGATATTTATTGTGTTAGCTACTCATACCCCATGAGTATCTAAGAAAGTAATTCAATTATCGAGCGAGTTACTACTAAAACTCCTAAAACTCAAAAGTCTTAGGAGCAACTCACTCACACTCGGTATTACTCGCGGATAGGCATAGCGTTTTCATCCATCTGTGAGTCTGGTGATTGGTGATTCACCCGCTTGGCGTACTTGTCAGGGAATCTCCGCTCAAGAAACCAGGCAGCTGCTCGCCAGTTTCGCTCCAAGATTGCTGATGATCGAACTAACTGGAGAGCTTCAGATTCGGAAAAGTCACTAGCCTCCTGAATCTCGCAGAAGAAGAGCGAGTAGATAGGTTCGGCACCTTCCATTTGACCCATTGTTCGCCAACGGAAAAATGTACTCTCCGAGATTCCCGCCAACTTCGCTGCCTTTGCATAAGAGTGACCTCCTGCAATGTTGTTGCAGATCTCTTCAATTAACTCATGTGTGATGATTTGCGGACGAATTTTCGTCTCCTTTCTAGTTGTTTATTTGGGCTAAAAAAGTGAACTTTCATCGCCTTTTTCGTTGTAGACCCAAGCAGGTCGTACGGAATTAAGGTACACTTATGACATAGCCGTTCCTTAAGAGAATAGAGGTGTTCGCCGTGCGGCAAGAAGTGGCAACTAAAGAGGCACGGAAGAAGTACTCATTGATCGTGGGTCCGACATGGGACCTCCCCACCGGGAATCAGACGATCACAGCTGTGACGGACCCAATCACTAATCGTGAGTACAGAGTTACTTTGATTTGGGAAAACCAAGGCAAGGAAAGCGTGGTCGCTTCTCCCTTCCAGATTCGCATTGAGTCCGGAAACGCAGAGCCTTTCAGCGGTGAAACCGTCGAACGCAGACTAGGCATTGCCAACACAAGAAACAACTATTCGATTACAAGTACATTGATGAGAAAAATTCCTTACGAAAGAATTATCGATGATTCCAGACGCTGTCTTCTTGCAGCCAACAAGTGGAGCCTGAATAACAACATAGATTTAATTCATCCACTTTCGGAATCAAATTTAAAAAAACCAACCAAAACTGGAAGACCGTTTGATCGGGATGAAAATTTCTATCTCAAAGTAGCAAAATATTATTTGGAAGCCATGTCGCTTGGTGGCAGTGTCGCCCGAAAACCTGCAAGGCACATTGCAACATATTTACAAGAAGAAATTGGACACCTAAAAGATGAAGCTCAACACACTCAAATTCGAAAATGGGTGGCAGAAGCACGAAAACGCGGCTTCTTATATCCTGCACAGAAAGTTGAAAAGTAAATGTATTTCGATCTTGATGCCATCGCCACGAACATTGTTTCAGAACATTTAGCCGGCAAGACTTTTGACGAGCTTGCGAAAAAGCATTTCTTGGCCAGCCCAAGACAAGCCAGCTTGATCTACATGTGGAAAAGCGGTCAAAACCCTTCAATGATTGCAACTCAAATAATTAGCGTTGAGTACGATCGTTTAGAGAAATTGCAATCTGACTATTGGACAGGGGCGCGGTCAGGAGATGAAAGGGCCTTAAAAGCTTATCTTGCTATTTCTAAATCCAAAGGTGAGCTGATGGAAAAAATGGCTATGGTGCCAAACCTTGATACAAATGAACTTGCACAAATCATCTTAGATCAAGAAGAAGATATCGAAGCTATAGGTGTCGATTTGAAAAGACAATTTGATCTCATGAATACCCTTGCGAAAGATATCAAGTGGCCAGAGGAAGATTACTAGCGGCCTAGTCTGGCTCCAGCGCCTGGGGAAGCTAAGATCCCTCTTTCTCGTGCTAAGCGGAGGCGATTATGAACTGTCGTGACTGGAATTTTGAGGCTTAAGGCTAATTCTCTTGCTGCAGATGCTTCACCCCACGCAGTGAGAGTTGAAAATCTCCATGCTGTATACAAAACTACATCGCTAGCGTCACGATCTAAGTAATCATGAACCCGCATGATGTGCTCGGTCATAAAAGCGCCCCATGCTGAAGACAAATTTGCACGCAAGGAAATACCATCTAATGGGACATTGCCCTCGACTTGAGAACTTACTTGTTTTAAAAAGGAGGAAATTCTTCCTCTAATCTCAACGTGGGCCGCATACAGAAGTTCTATTTCATCTTTTTTTACCTTTGAAACGAGAACAAGGTGGCCAGCGGTGGTTTCTGTAGCACTTGCCGCATAATCCCCTAAGTGCTCCATCTCCATGTTCCAAGGCTATTACGCCTGACGTTTGTTAGGTGCTTGACATTAACATAGGTAACTATATACTTAAGTTAACTTATGAGGCAAAAGACCTATGTTGGAGATTTTATGAAGCTTGATGATTTTGCGGCCCATTGCTGGACCTTCATTCCAGTATCCAAGAAGACCATTTCTAACTACAAAGGGGCTTACACGCGGAATATCTCGGCTCCTCTAGGACAGAAGGAGATGAGCGAGATTTCGCGACGGGAGTTTCTGGATGTACTAGCACCTCTGGCTGCACCGAATTATTTCCAAACCTTGATGGCGACTCGGGTCATTTACCGGGAAGCACTAAATCGTGAACTTGTGGAGGTCTCACCGGTAGCGTCGATTAAGGCACCGAAACCACGCCCCAAGCCTCAAAAATTCCTAACCTGGGAAGAGGTTTCAACTACCGATTTTGGCAAATTAGATTCACACATCAAATTCTTAGCCCTCCACGGCTTGCGTTGGGGAGAGGCGGTTGCGCTCAAGGCTGAAGATATCTACGACGACAAGGTACACATCAATAAGAGTATGTATGGACCTACCAAAACCGAGTCAGGGGTGCGAGAAGTTCCTTATTTCGGATACTTCAAGCAATTTCCCAAGACTCGGGTAGCTATTGCCAAAACCCTCGCCGAGTATGGCGTGACCATCCACTCGCTAAGAAAAACGTATGCATACTTTCTGAAGACAAACGATGTACATGTGACTACCGCGGCTAAATTCCTTGGCCATTCTGATCCAATGATTACCTTGAAGATTTATACTCTTGTTAGAGACAATGAAGTCGATGAAGTTGGAATCAAATTGAAAAAAGCTCTTAGCGTTAGGAGCTAGGCCTTTTGCGCAATTTGATCGCTGATCCATGCATAAGTTTTTGCAATGCCATCTTCCAGGCTTTGCTTATAGTCCCAGTCAAGTATTTCTCGAATTAATGAATTATCCGAATTTCTACCCCGGACACCAAGGGGGCCAGATATGTGCTTCCTGGAGATTTTCTTACCAGCCACTTTCGCAGTTACGTCAACTAGCTGGTTAATTGTCACCATCTCCTCAGATCCAATGTTGATCGGACCTATAAAATTAGGATGGTCCATAAGTCTGCGAGTGGCCTCGATGCATTCATCAATATAAAGGAATGATCGCGTCTGCTCACCATCGCCCCAAACTTCAATTTCATCAACTTCGTTCGCGTAAGCAACTTTTCTACACATGGCTGCGGGTGCCTTTTCGCGACCACCTTCCCAAGTACCCTCAGGCCCAAATATGTTGTGATAACGAGCTACACGAACTGGAATATTGTGATTGCGATTATAGGCAAAATATAGCCTCTCGCTGAATAGTTTCTCCCACCCATACTCACTATCAGGGGCAGCCGGATAAGCAGAATCCTCTTTGCAGTTAGGGTTATTAGGATCTTCTTGATTGTAAGCGGGGTACATACAGGCAGAGCTTGAGTAGAAAATTTTTGTCTTGTTAGATCCGCTCTTGAGATTTAATTGATGCACGGCCTCAAGCACATTTAAGTTGATGGTCGCAGAATTATGCATTATCTCCGCGTCATTTTCGCCAGAAAAAACAAAACCAGCCCCACCCATATCTGCTGCAAACTGATAAATTTCATCAAAGTAACCTGCACCATCCGAATAATTGATGACGCCTTGGACTAGTCGAGGGTCCCTTAAATCTCCAAGAATAAATTCTTCTGCCGAAGTCGATGTGAATTCTGGATGCTTTAAGTCCACTCCGCGAACCCAATAACCTTCTGACTTTAGCCGCTTCACCATGTGACTACCGATAAAACCGCCAGCGCCTAGGACAAGGGCTTTTTTTATGCCTGAACTCATGAGATCATTATAACTCGTAAGATTCGATAGGCCGAACTTTAATTAAGCAAGGAATTATGCATTCTCCCACGATAAGCGTTATAACCATCACGAATGGCAATCACGCCGACTTTGTATCAACGAAGGGATCTATCCCAGACTGTCAAAATTTAGAATGGATCGTAGTGTCCTCTTTAGTAGTTCCAATTCCCGAATACGATAGCGCCTCTGTAGTGCTTCTAAATGCAAATAAGGGAATATTCAGCGCCATGAATGAGGGTCTTCAAAATGCCACTGGCGATATCGTATTTTTTCTGAATTCTGGTGACATACTATACTCAAACGAAATTATTCAATTAGTCCTTGAAAGTTATCGCGCTAACCACTGGAAGTGGGCCGTTGGATCTGCAATTAGGGATGGCCTTACGTCGAGCATTTGGAAGCCTCCTGCCTCAACGGAATTGCGATTCAAGTTTGCGACTCATTCTTATTGTCATCAATCAACGTTTTATGATCGAAAATTCTTGATCGATTCAGGATATTTTATAGAAAATTCGCTGATAAGCGATTGGGCCAAATCGTTACAGCTAAGTAGGCTTTCCAAGCCATTCCTTATTGACACGATTGTTTCAAATGTAGATTCACATGGAATATCAAGCAAAATGTCACTTATTTATCGCATTTCTGAACCTATAAAGGTAAGAAGAAAATTAAAGATAAGTATTTTCAACACATTTTTCGATGTAATTGTCCAAATATGTGTCGTAATTGCGTCCAAAATGAAAAAGATGGCAGCATGAAAATTTTTTTGTATTACTTGGGAAAGCGGGGTGGCGGAAGTCTATTCACTAAGGAAGTAATTGATCTTTTAAGTAAAGATCATCACGAAATTACTGTAATTGTCAGTTCTAGAAACACAAACCTGTCTACATTTTATCAACAGATGAGTACTTCTAGCATTACTGTGTCTGAAATAAATAGACCTTACCTGAGGTTAGATGTCATTTATCGTCTCCTGAAGAAATTTAAGATGGAAGGCGGATCAATTTCTCTTAACACAATGATGAGTCACCGAGACTATTGTGTGTGGGCTATTCTCAAAGTCTTAAATATTCGACGTTGGCAGGTGATGCATGATCCAAAGCGTCACAAAGGTGATAAGTACCCGCTCAATATGGAAATTTCGTACAGATTGAGGTCGGCAGAGAAAATACTAGTACTTTCGGAAAATGTAAAATCTCAACTTGCAAGCAGGGGTTACGATTCCACGCTCATATTTCAATACAAGTACGTACTCGGCCACAGGATTTCAAAACCTTTAGAATATGGATTAGTAATTGGACGCCAGCAGCAGTATCAGGGTGTCACTAGATTGAAAAATATTCTACCTGCCGTATCGAACAGAGGAGTTCAGTGGATCATTGCGGGTGAACAACAATCTACGGATGTGGACCTTGGCCCGCAAACTTTAAGAATCAATAGATGGCTGGAAGATTTTCAAGTCCGTCAACTGATTTCGAACGCGAGATTTGTGCTACTGCCGTACCTAGAAGCAAGTCAGTCAGGTGTGTTAAAGATGGCCCAAGAGTTGGGTGTCTTTGTGATTATTCCGCCAGTCGATGGTTTAGTAGAATTTGTGTCACATGGCAAAAATGGATTTATTAGTGTTGAGAATCACGATGAGTCATTGATAAAAGCAATCAAAGAAGTAATTGATTTTGACCTGGGAACTTCATCCAATACTTTTTTTTTAGAAACAAAACTTTCAAATATTTCTAAATTATCCAAGGATTAATTAGGCTATTTAGGTCAATATATTGCCATTTTCTACGGTGAAAGATGAAAGTCAATTTCATTTTCTGGGCTTGCTTTATATTTGAACTATTTTCACCCGCAAAGTCTTCTACTTTTAATCTACTTAGTTTGTGCCTCGAAGTGACGATTGACAACAATGCTTGGTCATGCCTGTGAGTTTCAACATCGCCAAGGATAAGGTCGGGATCCGAAGACAAAAGTCTCCATTCGTCCAAAATCATGTTATTTGCTGTTGAATTATTAAATCCAACTACTGTTGCACTTAGTTGAGGTTCCTTCAATTCTTGAGCCGTTACCTTTAAGTTCAGCTTGGCTTTCAAGCTAATATAATTTTCGTTAAGGAATTCCTTATTCTCAAGCAAAAAATGTCCTGTGCGGGTAATTATCTCATATACATTATTCAAATTTCTACTAACAGCGGCACCCGCATCCATCCACAACACGGGATGTGAACTCTCGTTGACTACAGCAGAAATGGCAAAACTTTTCCATGCAAAGCAGTCGTCTTTTGCACTAAATGCTCCCGAGAACGGCTCTTGGAAAATATCATTCAATTTACGTATGCTTAGCGGGAAATCAATTAATGTTAATAGCTTAACTTGATCTGGCTGTAACCCGAGATCCCAAACTACTAGATTGGTCTCGATTGTCGAATCTTCTCGTGGATACTTAAGTGTCCCAACAAGTGATAATAGGGACGTGAAATAATTATTGTCACAAGCAGTTACTACTGTTATCTCTTTTTTTTCTTGCCTCGCAACTACGTCGATCCCTCTCATTTGCTTACTGAGCCAATATAAGCTGTATTTGTTAGCTTTTCTTCCAAATAATGCTAAAGCAAGTAATTTGGCAGCTCCATACTTTAACTTCATTGGCTTAGAAATATTGCCCCCGTCAAAATATGCTTTTAAGTCGAAGTTTTCAAAGACGTATGAGTAGTATCGAGCCAGTTTTTTGGAACTATACTTTTCAATTACTAGTAGTTGTTCCTTGAGTTGATCGCGACCACCTCGACTTGTGAGGTTATCCTCTGAAAAATTATAGATGCTGAGAGTATCTTGAATGAATAGAGGTGTTGCCCCGGCCATTTTAAATCGACACCACAAATCCCAATCGAAGGCAAATTTGTAGGAAACATCAATGCCACCTACGCGCAAATACAAATCCCTGCTCCAAAAGGAACTAGGTTGATCTATCGGATTGATTAGTAGGATATCTGCGAATTGTGATTTGTTCGGCAAAGTTGTGGTTACTTCTCCGTTATGCCAAATTCGTTTGCATGCGCCAACAATCCATTCGATGCCTGAACCCTTGTCAAATTGTTCTTGGACAGTCTTAAGGCTTCCCGGAGTCAAAAAGTCATCGCATCCCAGCCATGTCAATATGTCACCAGTGGCGTCTTCAAGTCCTTTTTTTACAGCGTCCGCAGCACCTTTGTCTTTCTCGCTAGTTAACTTCAAATTTACATTAAAATCACGAGTAAAATCTCTTATTACATGGAGTGTATTGTCTGAACTCATCCCATCTCGGACAATGACTTCTAATTCAACATTTTGAGAGTAAATAGATTTCAGACATTCATAAATTGTTTTCTCACCGTTAAATACTGGAATTACGATTGAAATCATTTTATTGTTTCCCTCGTTCCTTGAGTCGCATGTACTTGAATAACGCGTGTTTAATTTCGTTTCGTCCTAACTCGTAGATCACCAATTTTAATTTCTGTTTGCCTGTTCGAGGCACCCAAATTGGAGTAGACTCGTTAAAAATTCGCCCAAGGGCTCCATCTGATGCTCCCATGCCTTTAGCTAACCGAAGAAGATATCTCATCCTAAGACGATCTGCACCGATGTCATGAACTAAGACCATCTCCGGATTGTATGCAGTCTTCATTCCACTCCGCTTAACTAACTGTGCGAAATAACTGTCTTCACCACTATTCAAGCTTCTCCCAGAACGCCCCAATGAGAAAACTTCAGGCAATTCCCTGCAATTGGCGAGAAACACCAAGCATGCATCTTTTGTTGCCAGCATACCGGCTCCGTGTGGATCACAAATTTCCCAATCATCGCTCTTGCTCAAGAGCGGCTCATTCCCAAGATCTCTAATTGCCAGATATTGATGTGCCCATAAATTTTTTGTAGGCAAAGATTTCAGCGGAATTGATTTTCCGGCAACAAGTCCAACCTGCTTATTTTCCTTTAAAAATTTCAGTCCATTCTTTAGATAAAAACTGTCCAGGTAGTTATCGTCATCAACAAATAGGTAATAATCTGGATCCAAACTTGTTTTAGTTTCAATTCCCAATATTCTCGCCGCTATTAAACTTGGATATTCCAGAAAAGTATACGTGAAATTAAAGACCGTACAGTATTTATTAATGTGTGATGATATTTCCGATTTTGAGCCATTGTCAATCACAATCACTTCAATATTATCGAAATCATGTGTTTGTTCTCTGATTCCAGTAAGTGCTAGAAACAACTTTTCTAAATTTGGATTGTATGTGCAAATTATTATGCGAATTCTCATTTAAACCTCTTACTTAGTAATTTAAAAATATAGATATTAATTTTTTGAGGAAAGAATTTGCTCATAAAAAATGTAATCCAAGTTTTCCTACCAATAAAGATGACGGTTTTTTCACGTCCTACATATTTATATATTTTCCTGGCTACTGTTTCGGGGTTTAAGGCACCTTTAATATTCCCGCTACGAGTTGTTTGTGTGTAGAGAGCAGTTTTCATTCCACTAGGCAGTATCGAATGAAATTTGGTATCGCTTATTCCTGTGCTGCCAAGTGTCCAATAGTGCAACGCGGTCTTGGTAGCCCCATAGATAGAAAAATCCATAATTGGCATTAAAGCTGACGATGACGAGATATTTATAACTCGAGTTAATTTCATTTTAGTGATGAGCCTTGTGTATATCGCTATTGGTGCTTCAAAATTTATTTGAATCATTCTTTTGACATAATCCGTATTATGATTTGCGAGGAGTTCGCCATCGCGTGTGGAAATTCCTGCGTTATTTACAAGAATAGTTTCTTGCGCCTTGCTCTCACTCGACCAGCATTCGACTAAAGTGTCCAGATTCGCTTCTAGCGTTAATTCGGCCGCTACAAAACTTTTGAAGTAATGCTCCTTTGGCGGCCTTACTAAATCCACACCGAATACGTTGTATCCCAATGTATAAGCTAAGCGTGCCAATTGCCAACCTAGACCGGAACTACAACCTGTTATGAAAACGTCCACATCGGTATCCATGTACTCCCGATGTATATCTCGAACTACTTGCTCCAAGGCAAGTTCGATTTCTGCTGAGAATCCACATGATTGGGTCTCGCCTAGCAATACGTCAAATAACAATGCTCTTATCCTAAACGGAAGCAAGCCACGAAACGTATAAACTATCTTTTGTAAGAGAATTGGAATTCTAATTTGAAAATATTTGTGGCCCGTTAATTGTAAAGCTCTGCCAAATATGTCACCTATAGAAATTGAATAAGTAATACTTGAAAGGTCGACGAATCTCTCTGTATCAAGTTCCGATCGCATGAGGGTTATTATTTTTTTTGAAAGTTCATCAACTGCGATAAGTCCAACGTGACCCGGCCAATTTACTCGCGAGATCGGCTTATTTTTCATCGCCAAGCTTACAAGCTGCTTCACATGATGACCCCGCATCCCGGGACCAATTACCCAGGGAAGTCTTAAGATGAGAATATGATCTAAACCTGAATTTAAGACAATGTTTTCGTCCTCCAGTTTGCCTTTACCGTATTCTGAAGTTGGATTTTGAGGACTATCCAAAGTTAACCTTGTCTCCAATTTATCCCAAGGGGTGCGATCGACCGCACCTAGAGTGCTTGCAAAAATAAAAATTGGTTTTTTCAGTAAGGTTTTCGAGTAAGCCATGATATTTTTTGTTTGACTACTGTTAGTTATTCTGACAGCGCTGTCTCCGAAGTAGTCCACAGTCGCTGAAAGGTGAATGATGAGGTCTGGTTCAACTCCGAGACCCGACGGGACTTCAAAATTCAAATCTAACTCAATCACCTTAACTGAATGATGATCCTTGATTTCCTTCTCCAGTTTAATTTCTGATCTGCACAACAAGATCAACTCGGTATCAGACATGTCAGCAAGAATTTGTCGTACCAGGGCTGAACCAATGAAGCCCGTAGCTCCAGTAATCATAATTTTCATAGAAGACATCGTTCTCATTCGCTTGATCACTTCCAAATTACCATTTGAAACTTATTACTTGGCCATCCCTTGCAGTGTTTTTTAAACTCGTATTTTTTAGCAGGTAGAGACTTTAGGAGAGCGATCCATTCGTTAAATTCACGAAATTCTAATGGATCATTTGGGTACAGGCGCTTGTCTATATTCTTGGTTAAAAAGTAATCAAGATTTTTGCCTTTTATTACGTCTCTTATTATTATTTTTTTGGTTTTTTGTTTTTCTTGTAAAAGTGATTTCAGCAATTTCTCATGGTTTTTTAAAGGTAGATGGTGCATAACATCGTTTAAGATATATATGTCCGCTTCGGGAATGTCATCTAAGTCCATCATGTCCATCCTTTTGACGTCTAGAGAAAGGATGTCTTGGTTAGTGACCAGAAAATTCAGAAAAGTTTCATTCGAATCGACAACCTGAAATTTTGCCTCAGTATTTTTCGTCCTTAGGAATGCTGATAACAAACCTTCCCCGCCGCCAAGATCAACCACTTGGTTCCCAATACCTATATGGCTACTCAAAATTGAAAATTCATACGAAGCTAATTTCAAGAACGTCTTAATGAATCCAAATTTCCGCCTATATGTATTGAAAATCTTAAATGACTTCGAGAGATTCATGATCACACTTGAAACTTATCTTTAATTGATGCAATCCTTGAGACCAGCTCGACGGAGAGTTTTGAGACCAGCGAATGAAGTACTTTAGTTTTTAGACTTCGAATATCATTCGCTAAACCCATTTGGTGTAGGAATTTTTCCCGCACTGAGGGATTATTGATGTCTTTCAATATTAGCCCAAGATTTTCAATCGGGACAAAAACTAGGATATTGTTGCGATAATAGTTTGGCACGTTCTTGTTTTCTGAAATTTCTGGTCGAATTATGTCGACGGGGATCCATCTGAGCGCTTTAAATTGGTTTACCCAATATTCGATGGATTGTTCATTTATATGACCTGTTCCGCCTTGTCCCTTGACGGCCCCACTAAATAAAATGATGTTAGAAGAATTACACATTCGGGCTATGTGCAATTTTGCTTGTTCCAGGCTAATGTGTTCTACAACTTCAAGACAAATAGCCAAGTCGCACTTGCTATAAACCGTATTTTTTTCTTCAAAATTAATAGTCTTGAATCTAATGTTGGAGAATTTTTTTGAAGAAGGTACCTCATTAAGTTGCGTTGTATTCAAGTCCAAACCCATGATTTCAGCTTCAGGAAATTGATTACCAGCAGCAAATGTCCAAGTTCCTAATCCACAACCATAATCGATGATCGATGCTGGTGAAAAATAATCACTTAAAATTCTAAGGACGACTTCTGAAGCTTCAAACCCTCTGTTCCGTACTGATTTGTAAAAATTGTTATCGTATTTCCAAACCATTACTGTGCCCCCAAATCACTACTACTTATTGTTTTTTCAAATTCTACGAAGTAATTTGGCCTTCTCTTAATTTCAATGACAATCATTGATAAATATACGCACAAGATCGATAAAATCAGCAAAATCAAAATGCTAAGAATTATTAAAGTGAGATTCGAGAAGGCATACCCAGCAGGATAAAGGTGCGGATTTCGTAATCTAGAGGCAAGCAAATAAATTCCAGCTAAACATCCCACAACAAATCCTCCTATGGCAATATACACTCCTAAAATTAGAGGTCGAATTGTGAATCCCGTGATCCCAGATATAGCTAGTTTCAGCATCTTCGAAAATGTGTATTTGGTCTCACCTTGATCTCGAGAGTTTCTATGGAATTTTAAAATATTTACGTTATCACTGATACATTGAATTAGACCTCTGATGTACTTGGAAGATTCACCATACGTAAGCAAACGCTTTCGTGCTACAGGGGAAATTCCAAAGAAATCTCCTGAATTCAACTGAAGACTTTCAGATGACAGATATGCGAGGATTTTATAGAAAATCAAAGCGGTTAATCGCTTCAGGAATTTGTCTTGCCGGCTAAGCCTCTGGGTTAAAACTACGTCATACTTTTCTTCAAACGATTTTAAGAAATCAATTAGATGTGAGGGTGGGTCTTGCAAATCACAATCCATGGCTATTACATAGGCATTGGGATCAGCCTGTTCTAAACCAGCCCAAAGTGCGTTTTGATGTCCGACGTTCTTTGATAGATTTAATATTTTTAGGTCATATTTCAACACATGAGATTTACTTTGAATCACATTCATAGACTCATCGGTGCTACCGTCATTCACAAGTAAAAGTGATACAGTCCAGGAATTGAATTCTGCTGATGATAGAACTCTGCTCATCTCGTCGAGAAATTTCGGCAACGATTCTTCTTCATTAAAAAATGGTGATACGACAACTAGCTTGTTTTTGTCGGCGAGATTTGAAATATTGGCATTGGAATTCATTCTCGTACAATACCTCGTCTTTGTTTACCTACAACAAAAAAACAACTGAATTTACAATTAAGTATCGATTTAGGCCAATAGACCTATTCCTAAATACCAATGTGAAATATGTTGGCGTTAAAATCATCAGACGAACTAATGAAGTATGCCATGGCGTCTCAATTAGTAGAAAGATTGGTAAAAAAAGGCTGGCTAATATGAGTAACAAAAATTCAGTCTTCTTTGGAATTCTAAAACCAGAAATTAGACGGAGAATATTAAAAAATGCTCCTGCAATGAGTATTCCGCAAGCCAGATAATCCCAGTCAACAGATGCAATCACTCCTATCAAAATCCCTAATTTGCCCATAAACCAAAATAAATTTCCTGTCTTGTTCTTGAGTAAATCCTTCGACCTTAGCGCATCTAATAACACCATCGACGCAATAGTCGCATAGACATAATCAGTCGATATTCCCGGCAGAAAGTAGCCAATTGTTAATCCAACAATACTCAAACAAATTTGCATATATACACTCTTGATCTCGTAGAAGATTATAGGAGTGGCGGCAATCAAGCTTGACCTAAATATATGACTATCTCCAGCGCTGAAAATAGCGAATACAACTAGGAAAGTTGGTATGACGTTTTTCAGAGAAAAATAGCGACTTGCGATCTTGCTTCGGTGATCCATGGTTTCTAAATGAGTCTTCGCGTTCAATTCGGGAATCAAAGTGATTAACACCTTGGCTGCCTCAGCTCGATTTTCTTGCCCCAAGTTGGGGTTATCTGTATGTCGATAAAAGTCAAAATTTGATTTTGGCACAAGTGTTGTTTTTTCATCGTAACCCGCAAAACCAATTGACCAGAATTCATCAGCACTAGTTACTATGAGATGCGGAAGGAGCTCGCGTACAACATCTCTATCTTCTCTTGTTTCCGTTAGTTGTCTGGCGGTAGCTTGAAGAAGAAAGTACAATGATTTTTCGCGACTGGAGTCTTTATTTGCTCGCTTAATTGGGTCACTGTGCACTTAATAGAATTCCTTTGATAATTTCCTTTAAATCGTCAGGGGATTTATAGGAGATTTCGGGACGTTTTCCTGTGACAAATTCGGAAAATCTTTCCATCGCAGCAGATAAAAATCTGGCCGAAATAGATACTTCTGGATAACTACCGTACATGCAACCACTACAACTATTTACAATTGGTAATACGGACTCTTTCACTTTCCTTGTTCCGTACATTTGTGGGAAATTTGAGCTTGATACATCTATTGCATTTGGAAGTCGCCAATCACAGCATGGCGCTAAAGTTGCATCCGGAAGAACTGCAAAATACAGATCTGGTGAATCACAAACATTTTCATTTTTTCTACGCCACTTAGTTGGTTTTTGTTGAATAAATAATTTCATATTGTCTAAGTATTCGTAGGAATCATAAATATTCGAACCACTCTTCTTCATTTGTATGATTTGGTCAATTTCATTCAATGCTTCATCGATTTCACTTTCAGCGAACAACATCGTTCTGTCAAAAGTGCTAAAGGATCTTGGCTCCAAGGGACTCGTGGAGTGCGCAGGAACTAGCGATACCCACCACCCGATTTCATCAGCAAACCTGATAACATTCCGTACATTCTTAAAATTTTTCGGTGAAAAAACACAACCAAGTGCACAAAAAGCATCTGGCGGAAAGATTCTAGTTACATTGCTAATTGTACTAATTGCAGTTTCCCATGAGTTCTCGAATTCGCCGTTGAGATAGTCCTGTTGAGGTGCCTCGAGACTATCAAGAGATATTGAAATGTCTCGAACACCATTACTTACACATTCCTGTAATGCGTTAGGACTTGCGAGCCCATTTGTTTGAATTCTAGGATGCATACCACTTTCAATCGCAACCTTAACCAGGATTGGTAGGTCTTTGCGAACAAAAGGCTCTCCACCGGTAAAAAGAATTACATTAGTTCCAAGACGCCCAAGATTTCTTATGGCATCTATCGTCTTTTCAGTACCCGCCTCACCTACGTTGGAATTCGCGTATATGACATTGCATTGCTGACACCGTAAGTTGCACCGAGCCGTTATGTAGTATTGAACATATAAAGGGCTATTGTGAAGCACAAAAGACGTGAGTAATCCCGGAATTCCAGATTCAAGGAATTTGCTTTTTTTCAAGTTATCTCCTCAGAAAATTGAACTCTTTTAGCGACCTATCACTGGACCATACTGCTAGTGTCAATGCAAGTAACCAACCCCAAATGCGTTGAGCTAACCAGGAATGGTAACTTGAAACCGCGGAAGTTGCTACTAAGTAGAGAATCACAAGAAAAGTCATGCCGCTCGCGATTCGCAACTTAACGGTATTTGAGACACGTTTTTTCATTTTCTGTCGAGTAAAAATTGTCATCGTTAAAATCAGGCAAATCGAAAGAAAGAAAAATTCCGTATGCATATAAAACTTCAAGGTGTCGCCAATTCCAGAGAACAGCGTACTTTTTTGGTTTAAGGCGGTATCATCAGAGAATCTGCTGAAAATATGTGAAAAAGCGTAGTGAAATCCTCGAAATAATCCCACTATTAACGTATGGGAAAACATCGCATATGCGACTCCGCTAAGCCAAGTCAAAGCATTCATTGCAAGTCCCCTATAATTAATGACAATAATGTCATTATGATTTTTTACGGCCGGGGTATTAGCGATGTAAAAAATCCAGATGATCAGAGAAACACCTAAGGCGAATCCAAAATCGAAATACCAACTCAGAAAACCCGCCGCAATATTCATTAGTGCGTTTATTTTTTTGGAATGTGGGTGGTTTATAAGGATTTCCCCGAGAGTTAAGGGTATTGCCAGCGCTGTTATTTGCCATATGGCTTGTGGTATCGAAGTATAAAGTAAAAGAAAATCAGTAGTGAGAATAATTGTAATTAGAAAATAAAGGCGCGGAATAAATTGTCTGATTGACCGCTTCACAAATCTAATGAGGAGCCACAAATATGCTATTAGTAAGATTATGCAGGCAAACATATAGCCAAAAATCGTTACAAGTGGCTTCTCAATTACCTGATATCCGTGCCAATATTGATCAAAACTCGAGGTAGTTATTCCCTCATCAGTCCAACCAGCTTTCATAAGTGTCACTAATCTAGGGCATTCTCCTAAGTAGACACCTTCGGCCGCAGTCGCGAATACGTTTCGAGGATAACCTTTCGTTCCTTCAATGAGACTAGAGCAGTTTGACCAATTATCAGTGAATCCTTGAGGAATTTTATAATAGTTTGACGTCGTAATACTTCCGTCGTTCACAGCTTGACTTATTTTGTAAATATAACGACGCTCAGGGAGTTCTTTGCTCACGACAATCAATGAGTACGCGATCATTGGTAACAAGATGACTACAATAATTACGTCACGCCAACGAAGAAAATCAAAATTGAGCTTATTACTCATTAGGTTAATCTAGCCTCTATGAGGGTCGATGGCTAGTATTGGATGATGACTGCTAAAAGATTTTTCAAAAAATTGCAAGACTTTGCTTCTGGACGTAAGTCGCAATCTGAAATGGTAAAAATCCTGCGTCCCTGGATGGCTAATAGCGCTGGTTCTAAACGGGATAAAATTGACTTAGCGATTATTGATCAAGAATTATTCCTTGATAAATTGCTGGATTTGATAGACCTAGTTAAGTTAAATCCCCAGCATGGAGGTCCAAATTCTTTCAATGTCTTTGATATTTATGTTCAACATCAAGAGGTCACGCGGTTAGGTGACTTGTTTGACATACATGGTAGCGACAAGGGCTCACACCACAAATATGAAAACTTATACGCTAGGATCATTTCAACTCTTCCAAAAAATTCAACAATTTTTGAAATCGGACTTGGTACTCCGAATACGAAGATTCTTTCAAATATGGGGCCAGGTGCAAAACCTGGCGCCTCGTTGAGGGCACTATCTGAATATCGTTTAGATGCAAAAATTTATGGCGCAGACATAGATTCTGCAATTTTGTTTAATGCTAAAAATATAGAAACTTTCTATCTCGATCAAAATTCAGACGAGTCCTTTAAAAAATTGGGAATTAGAATCCCTGAGAAAATAAGCCTTGTCATTGATGATGGTCTCCACTCTCCACTTGCCAATATAAATACATTGCTTTACTGTCTCCCACGACTGTCAACAATCGGATGGATTGTGATCGAGGATATTGGCCGTGATTCGTTAGTTATTTGGAAATTGATTCAGGGAATTATGGAGAGTAATTTTCTGTGCCAATTAGTAGAGACGAGTACTGGCAATTTATTCGTAATTTGCAATGATCCCGATGGTGTAAAACAATTCCTCTCGCAAGGATAAAAGCATGGTTTCTTTACCTTTTCCTACGAATATCTTAAATTTGCCTACTCATTCCGGGTGAGCCGGCAATTCAAAGAGCCAAGTTCTCCCTGAGTGCACTTGCAAGCGCTGGAACATCCCGCGATGCGGTGCCCCAGACATTGTCCTCATTGATTCTGAAATAATGGTGAGCCAAACGGTTCCTCATCCCAATAATTTCGCTCCATGGCACAGTGGCGTATAAATCTTTCGTCGTTTGTGAAAGCTGAGCGGCGCACTCGCCTATAACTTCAATATGGCGCTCAACGGCCGAAAAATTCTTATCCTCTGTAAAGAAGGCTGCCTTGCCCTCGGAGACGATAGCTCCAACCAAATCAGCTCTTTCCAGGATGTCTTGGATTCTAAGTAGATCGCTCCTGCTCACAGAGGAACGGACTCTGAATGGATGTGCGCATCCCTTTGCTTGAGCCCTTGCCGAGGAACTAGATCAACAGGCACTTTCAAAAATTCCTGAAGTTCTTTCTCGAGACGCACTTCGTCAATAAGTGTTGAATCAGGTAAGAAGTCGACCAATAGATCTACATCGCTTTCTTGGGTGCTTTCTCCTCGTGCAACACTGCCAAAAACTGCAATATTAAAAGCACGATGGCGCGCAGCAATCTCGATGATTGCTTCGCGTCGCTCTTTTAGCTCGCTGAGTTTGATGGACATAGTTTAAGTATAGACACCCACCCTGACATTTTCCTACCCTAAAACCAACCTCAACTTATCGCCTATCTCATCCACCTCAGTATCCCGCACCAGCGTATAAATCTTTAAGGTGATCATTGGATCTGAATGTCCTAAAAACTTGGCTGCAGTGGTCACATGAACATCATTGGTCTTCAAGAAGTAAGCGTAAGTTTTCCTTAGCGAGTGGATTGTTACCCCATGCTTCTTGAGTTCATTTGCTAACGCAGTTCGTGTCTTCGGAAATTGTTGAAAGTATCCGAAGTAGGGAACTTCTCGAACTCCCGCTTGAGTCTTTGTAGCCCCATACATGCTTTTATTAATGTGGACCTTCTGATCAGAAATATCTGTTTGTCTCAAAACAACCGCTTCTCCCCAGCGCAATCCGTGAAGTGCTAGAAACTTAATATGATTATCAAACTTTCCAAAGTTTGTACCCCTCACCTCCTCCCAGGTCAGAAACTTTTGTGGCATTGGTCGTGGTTTGGGTGAGCGAATTGTCGCCACAGGAGATTCAGTGATCAGCTCCCTATTGATCGCTTCTCGAAAAACCGAGCGCATTGCCATCAAGGTTTGAAATCGGTTCGGAGGCGCTAGCGGGGCAAGCAACTCAACAAACTCTCGTCGAGTTACCGAGTTAATCTCTCGCGGCCCTAGCGTTGGCGCAATATTTCTTCTGTAAGCCCCGCGGTAATTCGAGACTGTCTTTTTACTGATCGGCAGAATCTTCCAACATAACTCGGTAAAGTCGTTGAGATCCATAGGAGGTGGAGTCTGACACTTCCTGAGGAAGTTCTTCGTGCCTTACTAGCAGCCGTGTGGAGAACTAAACATCCCTCCGCTTCAGCACCACGCAAGTAAGCGCGAATACCCCAAAAATCCAGGCGAGGAATACGACACCGCCGGCCGTTGGTGAGAGCGCATTGACTGTGTTTGCCGCTGGAGTAGTGAAAGATCCACCAGCATTTGATGGCATGTACTCAAGGACTTTATGCCAGCTCGAAGGCAAGATTGCGCCAAGTAGTGCAGGCAAGAAGATCACGCCACCAACTGTCACGCCGATCGCGATCGCAGGCTGACGAGTGAGCATTCCAATAAAGAGACCAAGCAAGCCAAGTCCAAGCACATAAAAGGCATAACCCATCAGTGCACGCAAGATAAATGGATCGGAGAGCTTAGGCACGACAGTTCCATTGTGCTTGAGAATTGCGCAGCCAACATAGAACGAGACCAAGATCGCGACAATCATCTTAGGAAGGATGACTGCGCTAAAAACGATCGCCTTGTTGATCAAAACCGGTAGGCGGCGGGGCACTGCACTAAATGAACTGCGGATCATTCCGCTGTCATATTCACGAGCACCGAAACGGCTGCCGAATACTGCGACAATCAAAATGGCAAAGTTGATGCCTGTGGTGATGCGATCAAATGGTGAACGAATTTCGCCATCTCCACCGCCACGATGGCGGTTGACCGATGCGCTCAGTGCCCCAAATCCCACGATCACAAGGAAGGTAATTGCGACAGTCACGAGGTTTGAACGAGAGGTGCGGAACTTGATCCACTCGGACTTTGAGACGCCAAAGAAGGAGAGTTTGTTATCGCGAAAGCGGCTGGTGTAGGTCTTTGTGCTCACTTCTTATCCTCCGCTACATGTCCGTGAAAACTTACTTGATCTTCGGTGAGCTCCATAAATGCGCTCTCAAGCGATGGGGCCATATCGGTTAATTGATGCAGCACTACCTGGTTCTTAAGAGCAAGGTCGCCGACAGTCGCTGACGTAATTTCCGCTACCTCAATTGAGTTCGCCTCTTGAGCACGAATGACGGCGCCGCTGGCCGCCAGTACACCAGCAAACGCTTTGGCTTGTGGAGTCACGATCTGTACATAGTTTTGGGA